>Ga0074197_1000574_pt1 | contig 42614 bp, 33 predicted proteins | sample EPASupsiteSAE305_FD_64526 | JGI IMG/M metagenome (GOLD analysis project Ga0074197, IMG submission 64526) | Bioremediated contaminated groundwater microbial communities from EPA Superfund site, New Mexico - SAE3-05 reassembly with SPADES | ecosystem: Environmental > Aquatic > Deep subsurface >...
ACTATCGACGAATTGCCACTCGCTATGAGCGTTTGGCCAGAAACTACGCTGCAATGCTTACTCTAGTCTCAACCGTTATATGGATATACTTGATTGAGAACACACCCTAGGTTGTTCTCAGTCTTGCCAACGTGTGTCTATTTATTTATTGCCACCTTAAGCCGCTGATCCGCAATGTAAGACAACATCAACTGCCAGGCTATTTGCTACTCCTGCCAGTCGGCCATCATTTGTCCAAAACTCCGTACAGTTATGAAACTTTGCCGTTGCCAGGTGGAGCGCATCAGGCGTTTTAATACCGAAGCCTGCCCGGAGTTGCGTTGCTTCTTTGTAAACGGCTTCAGGTATTTCAAGTTTCAAGTTTAGTGAGAAGAACCGGTTGAACTTGTCGATCAGATCATTACGCTTTAGACGAAGTGGCACTACAAGGCATTCAAGCTCTGTCAATGGGCTGTAACAAACGATCCCGTCACTTTCAGCCAGCTTGTCTTCTATTGAGGCAGCATATGCGGGATGTTCCTCAACCAGATAGATTGCAATGCATGAATCGAGATAGATTTTTCGTGTCATTCCCATGCCTCACGCTCTTCACGTATCTGGCAGTCTATTTCCATTGGAGACAACCGTGAAGCTGCTGCCATTCGATTCTCTCTCAAAAAAGCCAGCAACACAGAGCTGTTTCCGACGGTGCCGTTTGAGGTCGGGATTGATGCAGCTGCTGCTATATCACCTGCTTTTTCCAGACGTTCATACACATCCGCTGCTATCAAAACAGCTTCCAGCCGGTTGTTTCTGATAATAGCGACCTTTTCGCGCTGGTGCTGCACTACACTGCTCAATACCGCACCAAAATTGCGTACCAGATCGCTGGATGACATGATTTCTTCTCGTGCATAATGTGCCATAGTTCACTCCTTCTTGTTTGAAATATGCATTAAATTATACGTAATATTTTGTGTATGGCAATGGGAATTTAACGCACCCTGGTCACTATATTTTCCTCCGGATTGAAAAGGTTGGTGAGCAGGGTGCAGTATAGGCTGCTCACAGCCTATACTAAAAAGGCTGCCCTTTGGGTAAGAAAGGGCAGCCTGGATCAAACAGGTATCATGGAGCAGAATCAGTTTTTTATGGTGAAGCTGATGGTTGATGATTGCTTGACGTTACCTGCGGCGTCATAGGATTTGGCATACATGGTATAGGTGCCGTTATGTGCCACGGTGGTGGGTACGCTGTAGCCGAACGGGGCTGCGGTTACGGTATTATCCAGCCCGCCGTTTACATAGTACATGACCTTGGTTACGCCAACATTGTCACTGGTTGCAACGCTGACATTTACCGTACCTTTGACGGTTGAGCCGTTGACCGGGGAACTGATTGAGACGGTTGGCGCCGTAGTGTCAGTGGTTACGCTGTTTTTTACAATGACACTTCTGGCCGCCGATGTCTTGACGTTGCCGGCTGCGTCATATGCCTTGGTTGTGAGTGAGTAGGTGCCGTTCGCAACCGATTTGGTATCCCAGCTGTAGGCGTACGGAGATGCGGTATCGGTGCCCTTTAGTGCATTGTTGACATAAAATTCCACCTTGCTGACCCCGATGTTGTCCGAGGCTGTTGCGGTGATGCTCACCGTTCCACTGACCGTTGCATTGGCAGCAGGTGCGCTGATGGAAACTGTCGGGAGGGTGGTGTCGGTTACGGTATTGTTGATGCTGAAGCTGATGGTTGATGACTGTTTGACATTGCCCGCTGCGTCATAGGCCTTGGCATACATGGTATAGCTGCCGTTATGTGCCACGGTGGTAGGGACGCTGTAACTGAATGGAGCTGCAGCAACGGTATTATCCAGCCCGCCGTTGACATAGTATTCAACTTTTTTGACGCCAACATTGTCACTGACTGAAGCGGCAACGTTTACTGTGCCGCTGACGGTTGAGCCAGCTGCCGGAGAGGTGACCGCAACGGTTGGCGCAGTAGTGTCAACTGATCCGTTATTAACGGTTACTGAAATGTTTGATGATTGCCCAATGTTATTTGAGGCATCATATGCCTTGGCAGTAAGCGTGTAGGCACCATTGGCAACGGATGTCGTGTTCCAGCTGTAGCTGTAAGGGGTTACGTTGGTGGCACTTACAAGCGTACCGTTTGAGTAGAACTCGACCCTGCTTACACCAATATTGTCACTTGCGTTTGCGGCAAGAGTTGCTGTTCCGCTTAGAATGGCGTTGTTAACAGGGTTTGAAAGGGTCACGGTTGGCGGTGTCGTGTCCTTTACCAAGGTCACGCCAATATTAGCTGATTGCCCTGAATTGCCTGCTGCATCATAGGCCTTGGTCTGCAGGGTATAACTACCTGCGCTAACGGCTGCGGTGTCCCATGAATATAGGTACGGTGCTGATGTGTCGGTTGATTTAAGGCTTCCATTGACAAAATACTCTACCCTGGCCACGCCAACGTTGTCAGAAGCGTTTGCCGTAACGGATACGGTCCCGCTGACGGTTGCATTGTTGGCAGGCGAAGAGATGGAGGTAGTCGGGGCTGTGGTGTCGGCAACCGTTCCAGCACCACCAATGACATAATCAGCCGGGATGGGTGTGGTGGAAACCACCAGGTCGTCAACAGCATACCACTGGTCTGCAGGGGTAGAGCCGGAGAAGGTGTTGTTGCTGTTACCGCCGATGGCAATCGTGTTCCAGCCGACTGCAGATGAAGATCCTGAAGCGGCTTTCCACTGAGCATCAGTACGGCTTTCCATCAGTGTGCCATCCCACCACCATTCCATAATGCCATTGTTCTTGCCGATGTCATTCATCTTCAGGTGGAAGTCGTAGCGGTGCCATTGAGCATCAGCATATTTGGTGGTGGCTCCACCGCTGCCCCAGGCATAGAAATAGTCATTCAACTGATAGGCCGGTACGCCACTTGCGGTGCAGTAGTAGTTGGTTTCCTGAGGGTCACAACGGTAGGCATCCATAAAGCTTGCGTTATTGCTGCTGTTGGTTGACCAGTCCCAGATATAGGCCGGGTTCACGGTACCGGTGCTGAAAAACTGAAAAACATTACCGGTTCTGTCCCAGTGATAGGATCTGAATACTTTGGATTGGGCGCTTGCAACGGTCTTCCAGTTGGCTTGGGTTCTGATCCACATCCTGACATAAATCTCGGGATAATCCTGGGAAAGCGTTTTGACCAGCGTTGAGTCGCCGGGCCAGTTTACCCCGGCCACTGACTGGTTATAGATGATGTATGCCTTACCGCTACCGGCGCCATGGTCAGGCAGGGATCCCGGTAGTTTTTGAATGGAGCCGGTGGGGTTGGTCAAGGCAGAAGTACCCGGTACGGTACGGTAGTTTGACCAGTTTGTTGGTGCGGTGGTACAGTCTCCGGCACATTCGGTTGTGTAGGTGTTGTTCACGTTCCAGTCTGCCTGACTGTTGAAACTTTCTTCAAAAATAACCCCGGCATAGCAGGGCAGTGCAGCCAGAAGCAGGCATGACACGGTCACTGCGTGGGCTAAAATCCGTTTATTGCGTGTTGATGCTAACATGGTTGTTCTCCCTTTGATTTCAATCTGCATAGCCAGAAACAGATCGCCTTTGATACGTATGAATCAAGGGAGAATCTGCTTCTTCGGTAACCCGGCTATCCTGCGTTCCATATACCTTCAAGGACCCGTGGTTTTGTGCCCCCAGCTTGCTCTGGGTTTACCCTTTCGGAAACAGCACATATACTGGTTGTTACTTTTTGATAGGTCACCTCCTTGATTGTTGTAGCTATTGAATAACGTCTGTTTATACTTGAGCAAAATCCGCCATAAAAAAACCGGGTGCCTGAAATCAGTAGCTGATCTTCGGCAACCCGGCTGTCTCGGTGAGACCCTGTAGGCTTTCCGCCCCATCCTCGCGGATGGTTGAGTATTATCGGTTTTCTTTATTCAGTTAAATGTACAGTACGGCTTTTACTGATAAAGATCTGTGACGGTCGTCACCGAAACACAGGTTGGAGTGAGTGGTGTCTGTTCAGGCTGAAGAGTTGTCGGGGAATAGGTACAGGTGTAGAGAGGTCGCGAGGAGTGGCCTGGATGAAGGGATAGTGTGCTTATGGGTGTTGAGTTAGGGGCTGCTAAACGGCGTAGTGCTGACCATGATGTCATCAATGGCATACCATTGATCAGCCGGTGCGGCTGAGAAGGTGTTGTTGCTGTTGCCACCGAAGGAGATCGTATTCCAGCCGATGGATGCTTCTGAACCGGCTGCTGCCTTCCATTGCACATCAGTTCGGCTCTCCATCAGGTTGCCATCCCACCACCATTCCAGCATCCCGTTGTTTTTGCCAATTTCATTCATCTTCAGGTGGAAGTCATACCGGTGCCAGCGGCTATCAGCATAAACGCTGGTGGCCGGTCCGCTTTTCCAGGGCCGGAAGTAGTCGTTCAACTGATAGGACGGTACACCGGGAGCGGTGCAGTAGTAGTTTGTCTCCTGCGGGTCACAGCGGAAGGCATGCATGTAGCTGGCATTATTACTGCGGTTGGTTGACCAGTCCCAGATGTAGGCCGGATTGACGGTGCCGGTGCTGAAAAATTCAAAAATATTGCCGGTACGGTCCCAGTGATAGGCACGGAAGATTTTGGATTGTGCATTGGCAACGGTCTTCCAGTTGGCCTGGGTCTTGATCCAGAACCTGACATACAGTTCTGGATACTCCTTTGCCAGAACCTTGACCAGGGTTGAGTCGCCGGGCCAGTTAACGCCGGCCACTGACTGGTTGTAGACGATATACGCCTTGCCGTTTCCTGTGCCATGGTCGGGTGAGTTGTCTGGCAGTTTTTGAATGGAACCGGTGGGGTGTGGAAGAGTTGAGATGCCCGGAACGGTCCGGTGGTTTGACCAGTTCTTGGGGGCAGTGCTGCAATTGCCGCTACATTCAGTTGTATAGCGGTTGTTTCTGTTCCAGTCTGGCTGTGTATCAAAGTTCTCCTCAAAAATAGTTTCTCCGTAGCAGACCGGAACAAAGCTTGCCACCAGTAACGGCAGCGACAGATGTCTGATAATTGATTGTTTCAGGGGTGGTGTCGGCATGAATCGTCCTCCTGCAACGGTTGAAAGTATGGCGATGAGTTCAGCTCCTATGGCCAGCGAGCGCGCAAGCAGGTAGACAAAGGCAACCGGGTAGACCTGGACAAAATCAGAGACAGAGCGTAGCAACGCCTTTTTCTTGATGATCATGGCGAGCGGTAACAGCAGAATAACCAGCAACAACAGCCCTGAAACAGTATGGTTAAGCGGCAGTATCCCCACTGCTGCGCAACTGCAGGCCATTTGTAGCGCAGGCACAAGCACGCTTGGCGCATCATCCCGTTTGCGGTTGCTTTCCACAAACTGCCTGATGCTGCCTTTGCCCCGCCAGAGTTCCCTTTTAAGCAGATTGCCAAGGGTCTTTGATTCTCGCAGATGAATGGTGGTGATACGCTTGTTCAGGCAGATCAGGTGGGTTTGACGTACCTTGTGGCAGAGATTTACATCCTCGGCCGTGGCAAGCTGTTCATCAAAACCACCGATAACAGTAAAGAGATCACGTGGTATGAACATGTTTGATGATCCGACCCAATTGGGAAAATCAGGCCGATCCACCCCGGATATAAGCTTGTACCAGCCTGTTTCAACCCAGGTTGCATCAGTAAAGTCCGGTATGGCCCGTGTCCCCACCAGGCCGATCCGCTGGTCAGAAAGTTTTTCAACACAGGAACTGATCCAGTGTCGGTCAACCAGACAGTCCGCATCCAGAAAGGCGAGAATCGCTCCGCTGGATTGTTCAGCACCGATATTTCTCAAGCGTGCGATTGAAGCGGTTTTGTCTACATACACCGTGCAGCCGTATGCAGCAGCGATCTCACAGGTAGCATCGCTGGAGCCGTTATCAACCAGCAGAACCTCACACTGACCGGGGTATTCGCTAATGGCCTGTTGTAGTGCAGAGAGGACGCGGGCAATGTTCCCGGCTTCGTTCTTTGCTGGAATAATAATTGATACGGTCAGTGGCTGCGTTGAGGCGTTCATTGCTGAGCCACGCTGTCTGCATTGCTGCCGATAGCATTCCTGAAGTAGCGCAGTTTGCCGGAGCGTTCCCGTTCAATTTTGTCCACCAGCTTAAGCGTGATGATCATCGATGCTCCCAACTGTTTCTGAAGGTCGCTGATGTAGCGTTTACCTAGTTCCGGGCTGTACTCATCAGTGGGAATAATGCTGATCTCAATCCGGTCAAGGGCTGTCTGAACCGCCTTGAACTGGCTGATTCCTTTTTTCAGGGTGTAGGCAAAGATGGCGTCATAAACCTTTCTGCCATCCGGGGTTGCCACATAATCATCCTTGCGTCCTGACAGAACCTTCATAACCGGCAGGGCACTACCACACCGGCAGGGCTCGCTGCAGAGCATGCCCCGGTCACCCAGTCCGTAGCGGATGAACGGCCTGGATTTGGCGTGGAGTTCAGTCACATGAATGTCACCTTCCTGATCCAGCACCGGCTTTCCATCCTTGATGATCTCAAGATAGATGTTCGACGACATGACATGCAGGTTGTGATGGCAACACTCAAAGCCGACAATTCCCACCTCGGTGCAGCCATATTCATTGATAAACGGCACACCGGTCACCTGTTCAACCAGATCGCGTTCATGCTGGTAGAGATATTCGCCGGTGCCGATTACAGCCTTGAGCGGTACTGATTTCAGGCCCTGTTTTCTTTCACGCAGATAGTTGCAAAACGCAGCCATCAGGCTGGGATAGCCGTAAAAATAGGCCGGTTTGAATGACTGCAGCTCTTGATAATAGGTGTCTTTGGCCGTGTCACTCAGATCAAAGGCGGAAAACCTGATCCGGTTTTTCAGTAGATCCTTGAACCGTGCCAGGGCCGCATCTTTTGAGGAGATCGGCATGCCCCAGAAGCGCGCCTGGGGATCGCCAACCCTGATGCCGTGCCAGGCATAGGCCGCATACAGGACCGCATCCATGAACCCTGTTGCTGTTCGATCTTTGTAAAACTGAAAAGGAAGACCGGTTGACCCGCTGGTTGAACGATAGTCTACGGCAATCCCTTTGGGTCTGCCTTCAGCCTTCATGGCTGCCCGCATCATCTCTTTTGACTGCAGGGGAAGCTCGCTCATAAGGCCGATGATTCTACTGTCAGTGATCTGCTGCTTTGATGTTCGGAGGGTGTCGTAGCTGCTGTTGTTTGAGCCAAGCGCGGTATGGGCCACTTCGCACAGCCTCATTCGCTGATAGTTCTCAATTTCACCACGGCTGGCGCTGTTAACGGTTTCAACCTCGGCAAGATACCTGCCGATGTTTTCCTGCCGCAGATAATGCAACGGATAAATAAGCGTATTTTTAGCAAGATGCTGGATCATGGCGGCCCTTCAGGAACAACAGGTTGATTTTAGTCCTGCTGGTTGACAGCAACTGGTTTATCCCTTTACCCATCAGACTGCGCAGCATTCGGACTGCTGAGTCCCGATAGAACGGCTTGTAACGCCAGCAGTGCAGAAATGAACGGCGCGCCTGTTGATACGCACCAGCGCCAAAGTGCATAACGGCTTGATTATAAAAGAAATTTGCGTAGGCATGGGCATAGGTCTGCCTGAGGTCACCCTTGTTGGCTGTGGGGGGCAGATGTTTCTGTAAAAGAGTCCAACTGGCCTGTGACATCAACTGGTTATTTGATGAGATGTTGCCGGAATGCTTAAGGTACTGTACCAAGGGAAAGCTGACGTAATCGACCGTAAAATCCCGTGCAATACGTATCCATAGATCCCAGTTTTCTGCAGCCTGCAATGCTTCATCAAACAGTCCGACACGCGCCAGCGCCCTGCGGGAAACCACCACAGACCCGCCGGTCATCCGGTTTTTGATCAACAGTTCATGATAGATGGTACCCCGCAGGCCGTTCTCGCAGGGTACGGTTCTGATGACCCTGTTATCCTGATCAACCTCTTTGATAGCGCAATACACCAGTCCGACCCCGGCTTTGAACAGGGGGATCTGGAGCGCAAGTTTTTCCCGTTCCCAGGTGTCATCACTATCCAGAAAAGCGATGAATTCCCCTTTTGCCTGTTGTATGCCTGCATTTCTGGCTCGTACCTGCCCGGTATTCTGTTGATCAACCACCACTACTTTTCCAGGATACCTGCTGCTGTATTCCTTAAGAACGCCCAATGATCCGTCAGTGGAACCGTCATTAACGGCAATGATTTCTATGTTTCGGTAGGTTTGGCCAAGGATGCTTTCAATGGTCTTGCCCACCAGATCTGCCCGGTTGTAGACCGGCACGATGACCGACACCAGACCGGGCGTATACTGTTCAGTCAGACTGTTTCCGGTGGTGCCGATAACGGTATCCAGTGCCAGTTCAAAATTCTTTTCAGAAAAGTTGCGTTCTACAAACCGGTGCATGGAATGTGTCATCCGGGTATAGTTGTCGCGGTTGCTTAACCAGTCATAACTGGCCTTAAAGCTGTCATAATCGCGCATGGAAAGAAAATTGTAGCGATCATTCAGTGACAGCCCGTAGGCTCCGATCCCGGTTGAAATGATCGGCCGTCTGGCAAGACCTGCCTCAAGTATCTTGATCCGTGTACCTCCGCCGGATAAGAGCGGCACAACAACAGCGCCACACTGATCATAGAACGGCACAATATCAGCAGGATTCTCAATCAGTTCTATCTGTCTGTTGGCTGTACAGGCAGCACGGATCCTGGCATCAGGATCTTTTCCCACCACAAGCAGACTTGTCTCCGGTCTTGTAGTGCAGAACCTGTTGAAAATAGTACTGATAAACCATTCCAGGCCGGCCACATTGGGTGGGTAGCCCAGATTTCCCACAAAAAGCAGAGTAGCAAGGTGAGTGAATCCATCAGCGGTGTAGTTTGCAGGCAGGGCCAGTGCAGGAGCAATATTGGGTACAACATGAATCTCTGCATCAGGAGCATCGTTTAAGAGCAGTTTCCGGTCAGCATCAGAGCAGACCAGCGTCTTTCCAATCCGACTACAGTTGATCTGAAACCTGCGGTAGAAGCGCATATCCAGCAACGACCTGATCTTGCGTATACCTGGCAGTATGCCGTGCATCGCCTGATACAGATCAGGCGTCATCAGGTCATCCAGATCAATGATGACCTTTTTTCTGGTCTGTTGAGAAAGAAAAAACAGGGGAAATGCGCTGACAGCATAGCGGCAGATAATATGGTCATAGTTGCCATGTTCAATTATATCAGTTAGCTGCTGTATGGTTTCTCGTGAATAACTACAGACAATCCAGGGCTTTGCATAGCGGAACTGTTCATACAGATCCTGAAGCCGATTATTTTTCCCTTGGTTGTCACTGCGAACAAGGGGAAACTCATGGCAAAAGAGGGGATCAGGCTGGTGGACCGGGGCGGTATCCTGATAGTACGCAAGGTCAACATCGCCATGTTTTTTGAAGTATCGAACAAAGTTCATCGTTCTGATGCGGTTTCCACCGTTTTCAGGAAGTGGGTACTGAGATGCAATGACGAGAATTTTCATACACCGATGCCCCTTGTGTGATGGCGTTTCAACACATTTACCGCAGTATCCTGTAATCACGAAACGTGCCAGCAGCGGTGATTATTAATTTAATGATATCGGTGTGATATATCTTGAGGTGGGTGGTTTGGATGTTAAGACTGCTACGATCAGTTGATGCCATGCAGGCGGGAGAGTGCAGCAGAATAGAGGTTTACAGGTATGTTATGATTTTATCGGATGTCAGCATTGGAGCTACTATGGCTGCTGATGGTTCCCTGGCAGAAGAGAGCCTGTTGCCGACTCTCTTCTGTGTGCATCTGCCTGCTTCTGTTGCTGCAATCATACTTTTTTCAGGGTTTTTTTTCTGATAAATCCTGCACTCAACAGCCCTATGCCCAGTAGCAACAGGGTTGACGGATCCGGTATCGTTGCCGGATTCACCGATACCGGATCAAGTGAAAATGATCCGACATGAGTTCTGGCAAGAAGTGCGATGTCAGTTGGTGAAGCACCGGCTGTAAAGACCGGTGATCCAGCGGCATAGGAACCGCTGACTGGATTGCCCGGTACGTGTCTATACGTACCCGTTTGGCCCCAATAGCTGGAGTCAGCGGTTTCAAAACTGCTCTGGGTAACCAGGTTCAATGCAGATGCAGATGAACTATTGAAAGAAAGCAGCAGTGCCAGACTTGATGCAGCTATTGTTAATCGTCCTGCGGTGCTCATCATGGTAACTCCTCCTCTTGCCGGCTTGTGTCAGAGTGCCGTTATGTCATACAGATCAGGTGTAGAAGAGCTAGCAAAAGCAGTGCCAGTATAAAATGACTGATATTATTAGAGTAAATTCCTTATTTTTCTGTTTTGTCATGAAAGTGTAAAGTCTGCCGACAGATTTGTATCAAAAAATTACAGGTTTGGTCTGATTACCCCAAATTCAACTCTTGTATTGTAAAAATCTGCCTGCTGAGTGTCGATTGGCTGTAATGGTTCTTTAGCCGGTACCGCAAAAGCAGCAAGTTCACCATGGGCCAGTAGATCCATGTCGGTTCTCTTACCAAGGGTTTTGAAACCCTGAATTGACCATTCCATGAGAAACAGCAGCATGAATGAAGCGAGCGTTTGACTGCCAAGCCCGTGCTGATACAGGAATTCCTCCAGCTTATGATGGGCATGAATACTGACCTGGTCCTGCTGACGCAGAAACTTTCTGAATGCAAGGGAATAATCCTGAACACCGCTTTGCCCGACGTAGTATTCCAGCACAGCAGCTATGATCATCCAGAAATAGTCAAAAAACGGCGGACTCTGCCCGGTTGCCCGTTCCCAGTCAATGGCAGTCAGCTGTTCTCCATGCAGAATAAAGTTTCCTGGCCAAAGATCGTTATGTGCGGTTATTGGGATAACCTCTTTGTTGTCCAGGTCAAGCTGTTCAAGCAGTTCACGGGCTTTTTGCAGTGTTGTCATGCTGTCAGGATCATCATCGTACAGCTCTGAAAAGCTCTGCAGCATCGGTTCATACAGTGCGGAGATCTTCTGCTTTTGGTTTGTAAACGCAGAGCAGTACACGTTAAACCAGGTGTCAAGCCGGTCAAGCAACTGGCAGACGTCAAGGTATGTGCGTTTTTTACCCAATAAACGGAGTACCTCCCGCAGGTTTTTACCAGCCAGATACGCTTCGCTGAAACAGGTTCTGCGTCCAGTTGACAGCTTTTCCTGTGGCCCCAGCAGGTGCCCTGGCTGCTGCAGCAGTTTTGTAATCTCCTGTACCACTGACTGCTCATGCTGCAGGCTGGCGGCATAGCCTGGCGTTGCAGCGGTTTTAAAGATCAGACCGTTTCCGCTGCTGAAGGTTGTGGCCTGGGTCAGCATCAACTTTCCCCTGTAATTTGAAAAAAACAGGTAGTCACAGGCTGCAAGATCATTTGTCTGATCTGTTGTTTCCGGCGTTTTTATGCTCTCTATGGCGACAAAACGCTGCTCAGCTCGCCAGAAAGGGGGGATGAAGCGAACAAGTTGACGGCGTAAACCATCCGGGTGGGGCAGGTGATTACGGGCAAAGGCACGATAACCGGATACATTATTGGTGGCAAAAACAGAAGAAAGCAGCCCGTCATTGAGATAGAGCACTTTCCGAACGGTTCTTTTGTGCTGTCTGGCCTCAAGCCAGGCGGTCAGGCAACAGAACAGATAGCCCGGCAGATCATGGCGCTGAAAGCTGAAAATAAGGTTCTTGTTCTGGTGTCTGATGGCTTTAAAGCGGGCATCAGCATCCCGTAACGTGCCAGGGCTGATACAACGCCATGCATCATCGTTCCAGCGTTGGGCCGGATCCAGAAAAACCAGCAGATTTTTTTCAATCTGATGCATGATCATGGTGCTTTTCCTGCTGCAGCCAGCGTGCCTGATGATTCTTTCAGTTTGTTCAGGGTGATTCTGTACAGGATGGTTGCCAGTATGATCTGTATATACATTTCAATGGTCATGGCTGCGTCAATGGAAAGGATACATACGGCAAATCCGGCAATACCGGCGCAGAGGCCGCTGATCCAGAGTAGTGCCGTGCTTTGTTCCGAGTGCAACCGCAGCAGGCGTCTGGACTTCAAGCCCAGAGATATTCCACCTGTCACCAGCAGTGCGAACGGTACTGCGCCAAGCAGGCCGGTATCAGAAAGCATCTGTATGTAGGTATTGTGGGTTACTTTCTTGTTTTCCTGTCTGAAGAGAGAGTTTCTAAAATCATTATCAAGATTTGAAAACCGGTCTTCATAGTTCATTTTTGCTTCGGCAAAGGTTAAAAAACCGGTGCCGATCAACGGATTGTCTGCAAAAATATACAGTCCGGCCTTCCACATGGCGATCCGATCCCGTGCTGATTGCTCAAAACCACCGCCGGTTTCCGTCATGGTGTTCATTCGTTCAAGGTACTGCTGTGTTGCAAAGGGGATGGCCACCAGCACCAGTACCAGTGCGAGCTTTGCTACCCTGGCCATATTGCGGGAAAAGAATCCGAACATGATCAGCGCTACTGTCAGGCCGATCAGACCGGATCGTGATTGTGTGCAGACGACCAGCACCACCATCAAAGCGGCAATGACAAGGGCGATCCAGAACTGTTTTCTGTTTTCACTGGCAAAGGCCATTGCCAGCGCAGCCGGCAGAAACAGGATAAACATGGCAGCTACGCCGTTTGAATCACCCCAGGCACTGCCACCCAGCCCCTCAAGCCGTTCATTACCCCGAAAATGCTGGTCTATGCCCCAGATCGCCATGCACCCGAAACAGTACAGCATGACGGTCTGGATTTTCTTGAAGTCATCAAAGGTAGTAACCAGGAGATAGAGTGTGCCGCAGATCACAAACCCCTTCACCAGCTCAAAGAAGTAGTAGTACTCGCGAAAAACAGGAAACTGTGCTAGCAGTATTGAAAGCATGATTGCCCCCAGCATCCAGAGCATCAGTAAAAACTCTGATTGCATGATACGGCCGATCTTCAGATGCTCACCCTGCAAAAACAGACCGGCCAGGAGCGCCAGGTAGTAGACCATAAAGACGTAGCTACCGGTGTTGCCGCCCCAGAACAGCATCTCCGGCCGGATAATGTTGACCCCCAGATAGATCATGAGTGCCCAGAGCGGCCGTTTGATGACCAGCGGGATTGAAATAAGCACCAGTGCCAGCAGCAGATACTCTCTCATGGTGATACCTCCGCCTGCTCAGGTGTTGTTACCTGTGCAGCCTGTGATTTTGTTCGGTTTAAAAATCCTTTGGCCAGTCCATAGATGCTTGAGTTGCGCAGCAGCCTGATGCAGCGCGGGTAGAGGGTGCGATTATAGATGGTCAGAGACACCGCTTTACGGCTGTCTGTGGCGTAATCATCCTTGTATTCGCCGCTGCCTTCAAAATCGAAAAACTCCACGTCGCCTTGCTCAATCAGCCGTTTAAAGATCATGCTGAACAGGATCCGGCCTGCAGAGACATGGCGGTAATCAGCATGAAACGCGGTGTCTATGGCGTAATAGGTGCGTCCCTTGCGGCAGCCAAGCAGGTAGGCTACAGGCCGTCCCCCCACCAGCAGTACGGTAAATTCCTCGCCACCGGTGCCGCTGCCTCTCTGGGCCAGATTGGTGTAGAAGCTGGCAGCCCCTTTGTTGTTAAAGTGACTTTTGCCTGCACTGAACTGCCAGCTGGTGCTGGATACCTCAATCCCCAGCGCGGTTACCCGCTCTGCATCAACAAACGGGTCAAGAAGTTCAATGGTCACCGCCCCTTCTTTTTCAAGCCGGTTCATGGCCTGGTTCATGTTGCGGCGAAATTTACGGGTGCGGGAACGGTGATAGTCATCATAACTGGGGGGGAAAGTGATGTAGTAATCATCGCTGTGTGATGGGTCCATTGAGGTTGCCAGACTGATCAGGGTCTGGTCCAGTGATTCCTGAAACTTCGCTGAGCTTGAGCGCTGGAGTCTGCAAAGCTCCCAGCGCCGGTTTTGCATCAGGTCATGAAAAACAGCAGGAACAAACCCCTGATTTTCAGGGCCGATCAGAAAATCATCGCTGCCGATGCCGCTGCAGATGGTCTGGACAGAACGGACCGGAAAGCCGCCGAACTGATCGCGCCTGATCAGTAGCGGCGCAGCAGCAATAATGGCTTTGGTGGCTGGATCTCGCTGCAGATAGATCAACCCGGGCTGGTCATGGTGATAGGTTGTCCACCAGGCAGACAGCCAGCTGTGGCTGCGGGCATAGTTTTCCGGAAAATTGCGGGCCATGAATGCCTCCCAATCATCATGAATTGACTGGAACTCGCTAAAACTCTGCAGGCATTCAATCGGCAGCTGGTTCAGCACTGCGCTTGGGTTACAGGTATCGGTTCTGTGTGTGGTAGCCATCTGTGCCATCCTTTGATAAAGGGTACTGCACCGGATGCATTCAGGGAAAAACAGGCCTGATCAGAGGTAGCATCATTACCGGCCGGAATCCGGGATATGCTCATAGCGTCTTCTGTTGGCCAGTTAAACAGGGCATGTTCAGTGGTAAAGCCACAGCAGTAGCCAGCCTTGCGCAGCCTGGCAAGGTGAGTGGCATTGAAATCATCCCCAGGCCTGCCATTGGGGAAACAAAAGGCTGTCACCCTGCTACCCAGTTCCTGCTCCAGGGTCTGTTTGGGGCTGATGATCTCCTGATGCCATTCAGCATCTGCCAGTTCGGTCAGGATACGGTGTGTTGCCGTGTGCACCCCGAACGAAACCAGTCCTGAGTTGTGCATGGTGCGGACCTGATCCCAGGTCAGCAGGCCAAAGTCCTCCAACAGCCCGGCATGATTCAGATGGATCTCTGTTCGCAAACGCTGCATGGTCTCTGTGCGATGGGTGGGGCCTGAACGTTTCAGGTCTTCCACAATCAGCCCATAGGCAGCCCACAACTGGTTGGCCTGTAACAGGGCCGCTGCTTCAGGGTTGTCCAGTTTTGGGATGATCCCCTCTGCATCTGCCTGTTGCAGCAGAAAAAACAGTTCATCAAACCAGAGCAGCTGCGATGACCCGATCAGGTCAACGGTTAGAAATATGGTGGCTGGCACACCCAATTGCTGCAGGAGTGGAAAGGCGCAGGAGTAATTGTTGCTGAGGCCATCGTCAAAGGTTATCAATACAGCCCGTTCCGGCAGTGTGTGCTCACCGTTTCCAGCTGCGGTTACCTGTTTCAGTGTTACCGGTTGGTAGTGGGAACAGAGGAATTCCAGTTGGCCACGGAACCGCTCCAGTGGCAGCTGGGTCCAGATCGGCACGCTGTGGCGGTGTGCGGTGATGCCGTGGTACATGACCACCAACAGTTTTTTTCTGTTGATGAAACGAAAAAAACGGGCAACACCGAGCAAGTCGGCGGTCTGCATAACGGCCTGTTTAAGGCTGAGAGGTGTCATAGGTTCCCACCATCGCTTCTGCAGGCAGATATGTGGAACAGGTATCAGAACTGCGGTACAGATCCTGATAGCTGTTCACCATGCTGCAGAGATCAAACTGTTCCAGAACTTTTGCCCTGGCCTGTTTCTGCATTGCCAGCCGCTGGTCAGTACAATTAAGGAGTTGATACAGGAGAGCAGCCATGGTGGTAGGGCTACCGGAAGGCGTGAGGAGACCGTTGATACCGTTTTCGATGATACGGGAGTTGCCGCCAACATCGGTGACCACTGCAGGAACACCGCAGGACTGCGCCTCCAGCAGAGACAGGGAGGTGCCTTCGGTCAGTGATGAAAGTACAAATATATCAAAAAGCGGGTAGATCTCCTGCAGATCATACTGCATTCCCGGAAATGAGACGTTATTGCTGATTGCCAGTTCCTGAGCCAGCTGTTTCAAGGCTGCTTCTTCACTGCCACTGCCCACCAGTACCAGATGAAACTCTTTGTTATAGTCGTGGCACAGTTTGGCACAGGCCTTCAAAAGCAGCGGGTAATTTTTGACCTTTTCAAGCCTGCCAACCGATCCGATGATGTTGGTTTTGTGTTCCAGACCATATCTGGTTTTGCATGCAATTTTTCTTTCATCGTCTTCAATCGGCCGGTAGCGTTCTGTGTCGATACCATTGATGATCACTTCCAGCTTGTTAGCAACGCCATAGTTGCGTGATCTGAGGTTTTTTGCGGTTTCATCGGATACAGCCACTATCCTGTCGGTCATGGTGCAGGAGAGAAACTCTTCAACCCGTGCCTGCAGCCCGAAGCTGACCGGCATGCCATGCACGGTGTAGATCAGTTGTCTGACCCCTGCCAGCTTCCCAATCAGCGAGCTGTAAAAGAAACAGCCTCCGTGTGAATGCATAATATCGGTCTGAATGCTTTTCAGAAATGAGGCAGCCCTGGCCAGAAACATCAGGTCAAATTTGTGTGTTTTTCTGATCAGGTGGACCTTCACACCAGACTGTTCAAGTCTGGCCTTGTAGCATTCATCGTACCCGTTCAGGCAGAGCACTGTTGCCCTGAATCTGTCAGTGTCCATCTTGCGGCAAAACTCCACAATAAAGCTTTCCAGACCGCCAATTTCAAGGTGCTGGGTTATATGCACAACATGGGTTTTTCTGGTTGGTATCATGGTAGACGCTACCTTTCCAATGAGCGATACAGTGCATCGGCAACCACAGCCATATCCTGCTCAGTCAGTTGCTGATGAATGGGCAGACCGATTATTTCATCTGCAAGCGTCTTCAGCTCGGGGAATTCAGCTTCATTCAGCAAGGGGTGGGGGATTTTGGCAAATACAAAGGGGATCACGCCGCTGTCAGTCAGGCTGGCGGCAATTCGGTCCCGTTGATTGACAAACAACGGGAAACAGAGTGGGCAGACCCCTTTGGGCAGCTCAGGAAAAACAAAACGATCGACCAGTCGGGGCAGCAGTAGTTTTTCCAGGGCCAGATAGTTTTTTCTACGCCTGTTAATGATCGTCTGAAACTGCTCATTACCGGTACAGACCAGCGAAACCGCAGATATGTCATGCTCATAGGCAAGCATCGGAACATCGTAATACCAGCGGGTATCTTGATTGGGATGTAGATCCTGGATACCGTCAGCCTGACTGCTCTGTTTGCGGTGACGTTCCAGCAGCCAGCGTGAGAAGTCCGGGATAACCCCGCTTTTACAGGCCTGATGTTCAAGCACTGACCTGACGGTTGTCTTGAGCAGGCTCAGGTTAAAATAGTTTTTGCCTTTGTCCGGCAGTGCAAGACCGTTTCTGTTAACCCGTACTGCGCCGCCATTGGGCATAAAAACGGTTTTTCGCATGCTGAACAGTCCCAGATCTCCTTCTGTTCCAAGCCAGTTGCCCTGTTGACTTTGTGAGTAGAGGGCATGTGCACAGTCTTCAATAAGTACAATCCCTTTTCTGCAGCAGAGATCTTTGATCTCTGACAGCTTCTGTGAAAATCCGTAGAAATGGGCAATCACAATGCCGCGGGTGGTGGCAGTGATTTTTTGACAGAGATGCTGCAGGTCAATGCTCAAATCTCTTTTGACCCGGTAGAATTCCACCTTGCAGCCTGCCCGCAGAACCGCTTCCACCTCCACCCCGCAATGATAGGAAGGAAGCAGAATGGTGCTTCCAGGTGGCAGGGTGAGACTCTTGACAATCTGAAACAGGGCTGCCCTGCCGGATGCATAGAAACGGACGCTCTCTCTGCTCAAAACAGGATCGTCATCAAGGGAAAGGGTGAAAATCCGTTTCAGATCCAGTGTGGGAAATGTTTGTATCAGCTTTGCGTAGCTCATGGTTGGTGCCTGCGATTTTTCAAACGTAGCTGCAGCCAGTTGATTTCACGCTGTAGGCTGAACTGTTGGAGGGCCTGCCTGAGTTCTGTGGTGATTCGCCTCGTCACCTGTTGCAGGTTAAGTACCGGTGTGGGATTGCCACATACGGCTGCAGGAAGGAACGGTGCAGAAGGGGCGGGTGCTTTTTGATCCAGTCGTGAACCGACCCAGCCGTTTTGAAGTATGAGCGCGACCGGACGGGTAAAACTGCGGGTAGGGTGGCGCAGCAGTTCGTTCTGCGCTGCATTAAAGAAGAACCGCGCCTTTTCCAGAAATGCCGGTTGCTTTTCAGGAGCCGCATAGCACGAAGCATGGAACAGAATCACGCTCTTGCGCAGATCCTGTGCTGCCCAGGTTTCATTCGGGTATTCCAGCAGTACCGGTTTTTCCAGGTACGGATATTCGTGCTGAAGCATCCATTCGGCATAGGCCAGCAGGCAGTTTCTGGCATAGCAAAACTGGTCATCAAGCTGATCCAGTTCACGCTTGGTCGTGAGGTATTTTGCCACTGCCGCCAGTAGCACTGTGTATGACCAGGCATCTTCAGGATCAAGCAGGTTGCGGGCGGCTATATCATCGCCAGGGTTCAGGGAACCCCGGATCAACGCTTCTGACTGCTTCTGAAACCAGATTCCGCCACCAGCCTCAAAGGCATCAAGACAGGCGTTGATGGCATTACCGGTGCCACGGGTCAGGGGATAGCGAGGAAAGACCGGCCGTGCCCCGCCATTGGCCTGGTTGAGTTGTTTCAGGTAGCGGCCGGCTTTCCTGAGGGAGGCCAGCAGGGTCTGTGACCCGGTTAATGAGCGGACACACCATTGGGCCAGCTTGATAACCGCTTCACGATAGTCATTGTTGCCGGTCATAAAATAGTGCAGCAACAGGCCGGTTGTGTAGCAATGTTCAGCGCCCGGACCGCCTCCGCAGGCGTGAGAATTTTTAACCAGCAGATGTTCGCGGGAAAAAGAACGGTGGGTTGACAGGCCTGCTGAAAGATAATGATTGGTGTGCCAGAACAGCCCGTTGTTATATTCTTCACGGTCCTGTTCAGTATGATAGAGGTCGATGTCCAGCAGATGCCGGGCCAGATCCCTGGCCAGTTCACCCCACAACGGGTTTGCGGTTGCAAAGAATTGGCGGTACATGCTGCCGCAGAGGTCATACTGGTTGTTGTAATGGGAGATAAAGGGTTCAGTGCCTTGATGATAGACCGCTTCATGGTCGGCAGGAACCTCACCAAAGTTGCGCCAGCCATACTCGTCGGTCAGTTCTCGCTTTGCCAGCAACAGCTTGGGGTCCGGTGTGCAACGGTCTGTTTTTTCATGAACCGATGCGGGCAGATCAGCTATGGCGTTGGAGTACTGACAGGTTTCAGGGCTGGCCAGAACAGCCAGAGGTGCCCGGGCCCATTCCAAGCCTGTTGGCGTGGTGGCAAAATCCAGATACAGGGTTGTGGTTTTCTGCTCCCCCCCCTGCAGTTCATGCAGGTCAGGGAAGCGGGCAGGAAACAGTGAAACATGCAGTCCGCTTTGGCCTGCTTCAATCGCTTTGGGAAACTCCTGCCAGAAGTCAGGCAGGACAACAGCCAGACCGGTAGTGTTGCTGCCACACCAGACAACCGGTGTTGCCCGGTCACCGCTTTGCACCTGTTCATCACCAATAGTTACGCTAAAACCTGCAAGAGCAAGTGGTATCTCACCGTTTTTATTGCGATGTATCGGGCTGCGCCAGTTTTTACCACCGCTTGATTCCTGGTAGATGGCCAGTGTGTCGCCTGCATCAGTTGTGCTGCAGAGAGGGGCGTCATCTGCAGGAGAACAGCTGATGGTGTCGGCAAACCCATTTTGAAAAGGGAACTCCAACGTGCATTCCCGAAAGAACAGTGAGCCTGGATCGCCTAAATCCCAGAAACCACCAGGATGCTCTGCAGGCTGGCTGTTGCGCAGGGTCAGCTCCAGCTTCACACAGCTGCTGTCGGCAAAGAAATGCAGGCGACAGGAATAGTCAGGAGAGAGCCCGGATACGGTGCTGAAACTCCCTTCAATCCGCAGGGTGGTTCGTAATGGTCCCTCTGTTTCAATACGAATTGAATGTACCACCGGCAGCACTCTGCCAATGTCATTCAGATCAAGCAGGCAACCGGCGCTGTCCGGCAACAGAATCTCACTGCCGTCCACCACCACACGGGAAAAGGGGCGAAACAACTGAGTATCAATGAAGAAGGTTGCCGCGCCGGTAGACACCTGCCAACGGTCAGCAGCGCGGGTGACCTGCACCGGCAGCCCGGTTACCGGAAGTGGTTCCCGGCTGTTTTGCAGGTAATAGTATGAAACGCGATCTGCCGGGACCGTTGCGGTAAAGTCCAGCAGCAACCATTTTATGGAACCGTCATGCCATTGTTTGAGCACGGTTGTCTGAACCGGCTGCAAAATCCCCTGCTGGCTGGCCAGTGCAAGAGTCGCCGGGTCAGACAGTTCTCCCTTGGCAAACGGTATGCCAACCTGCACAAACTCGTCCTTGCGTGGCACACCGCCGGTTTCCATCAGTATCAGTTCCTTGTTACGCATCTGCTTCACCATACTGGCGCAGCTCTTCCTGAGGGGGGTGGTGCGCCAGATCAGCAAACCAGGCGTAATACTCCTCCATCTGCTGCACACGGTTGCTAAAGGAGAATCTCTGGCTGACCTGCTGGCGGCAGGCTGCGCCGCATGTGTCACGCAAATCAGGATCACTGAGCAGGTTCAGCACATGATCAGCCAGGCCCGACACATCACCAACCGGAGCAAGAAAACCGCCGCGTCCATGGTTCAAAAGTTCCGGTATGCCGCCAACAGCGGTGGATACGGAAGGGATGCCCATGGCCATCGCTTCCAGCAGGGTGTTGGGCAGCCCTTCTGTCTGCGAAGTCATCAGAAAAACATCAAAAGAGGCGTAGATGTTGCGCAGATCAGTACGGTGTCCGGTAAAAAAGATCAGGCTGGACAGACCGCGTTGGTGTACCTCTTCCCTGGCCTTTTGCAGTTCATCACCATAGCCGTCCCCCACAATCACAAACCGCGCTTGCGGCAGTCTGGCGGTCACTGCTTCAGCTACCTGATAAAAGGTTGGCAGATCCTTTTCAGGGGTGATCCGGGCAACGGTTCCCACCAGAAAACCATCTGAGGGGATTTGCAATTCATCCCGCAGGATCGGTTCTGCCTGGGCCGGGTGCCAGACCGCGAGATCAATGCCGTTGTGCAGCACCTTCACCTCTGCAGCGTTAAGGCCGGTGTTAATCAGGCGTTGGCGGGTGTCACCGGACACGGTAATGATCGGTTTGTGATGACGTTGCATCAGAAAGGCCAGTATCCTGCGGCGCAGCCTGAACTTGAGAAATCCCCCCAGTGAGCTGAAATCTTCGCGTCTGCAAAGTGCATGGGAATGGCAGGTATGCATGATCTTCAGTCCGGGCAGCAGTAGCGAAAGTACCCAGGCATACAGCAGGGTCTTGTCGTCGTGGGTATGGATCACCTGCAGCCGGTGTTGTTTGATGATCTCTTTCAACTGTTTGATGCAGGCAAGGTCAAACATGCTGCGGTCCTGCACATCGGTGTATCTGATGCCCAGCTGTCGCGCCATTTCAGGTATCTGAAATTCCAGATCCCAGGGCTGTCTGATGTAGACCACCATTACAAAGACTTTTTCAGGGTTGTGTTGTGCAGCTGAGTTGAGCACGGTTTTGTCCGGTCCGCCACCCCCTTTGTAGGTGCCGCGAAAATCCATGATGCGGGGGATGGAATCGTCAGGGATACTGTCGGCATGATGTGAGGTGCGTGGCTTGAAGAGACAGGGAGAACCCACGGCAACCGTGTCGGGCGGCATGGATTTGGTGACCACGGCGTTTGCACCGATCATGCAGTTACTGCCGATGATGATCTCGCCGATGATTTTGGCTCCCGCGCCGATCAGCACATTGTCGCCGATTCTGGCTGCTTTGCCTGATCCACCCCGGTCGCCAATGGTGACACCGTGGTAAAGGGTGCAGTTATCACCCATGCTCACGCTTGGATGCAGGATGATGCCGCCAAAGTGGTGAATCCGCAGCCCTTTGCCAATGGAGCAGCAGGCAGGAATTGAAATACCGGTGGTGATCTCGATAAAACGCTCGCAGACAAAGCGCAGCGGTTGCCCGGAAAAACCTTGTCTGTGCAGCCAGTTAAACAGCCTGAAGACAAGTATCGCTTGAACTCCCTGGGAAAGCAGGCCGGAGAGCATGCTGCGAAGGGATGTTCTGCCTGATGGAGTAAGCCGTTTCAGATCTGCAGTAATAGTCTCGAACATGTCACACCTGCAGGTATTCTTGCTGCCAGAGAGAGAAGGAAAGCAGGCTCCAGAGCAGGGTGCCATGGTCTGCCTTGTGATTCTGATGTTCCTGCCAGAGCTGCTGTATCCGGGGCAGATCAAAATAGTCAGCAAGGGCTGCGTTATCCAGAAGCTGCTTTTGAGCCAACACAACCAGATCGTTGCGGAACCAGCTGTCCAAGGGCACGGTAAACCCATGTTTGCGCCGCTGAAGAATCCGTGGTGGCAGATGCGGCGCAAAGGCCTGTTTCAGAAGCAGCTTGGTGGCGCTTCCCCGGATTTTCAGCCTGCTGGGCAGTGCGGCGGCAAATTCAACCACCCGGTAATCAAGCAGCGGTGCACGTACCTCAAGGGAGTGGGCCATACTCATCCGGTCCACTTTGACCAGAATATCGCCGGGCAGGTAGGTCTTCAGGTCGGTGTACAGCATGCGGGTCAGATGGTCGGCGCCATGGGTCTTATCCCAATAGGCAAGGGTAGGTGAGGCGGGATCATAGCCTTTACACAGTTTTTTCAGAGGGTTGGAAAGCAGTTTTTCAAGTGCGTTGTCGCTGATAAAACTGTTGGTGCGGTAATAGGCCCTGCCTGGATCTGAAAGGGCGCCTTCGGTCAGGGTTGTTGCCTTGCGCATCAGTTTGTTGCTGTGGCCTCTGGTAATGCCATTGATAGCCTGCAGCAGAAAGCGGGGCAGGGTGCGGCGGGCAAGGTCCTCTTTCAGATCAACAACATATTTGTCATAGCCGCCAAAGTTCTCATCACCGCCATCTCCGGCCAGGGCAACGGTAACCACTTTACGGGCCAGCCGTGAGACATGGAAGGTGGGCACAGCGGATGAGTCAGCAAACGGCTCATCAAAATAGCGGGGAAGCCTGGTTACGGTTTCTGCAAGATTGGTTTCAATCATATATTCAGCATGGTTGGTGTGGAAATGGTCCGCCACTTCCTGTGCATAGCTGGTCTCATCATGTTTTTTGTCCTGAAAACCGATGGAACAGGTGGTGACCGGCGTGGTGGAATAACCGGCCATCAAGGCCACAATCGCACTGGAATCAATGCCGCCACTGAGAAAAGCGCCCAGCGGTACATCCGCCATCATCCGGCAGATGGTGCTGGTGTTGATCAGGTCATAGAGCTGGGCCGCTGCATCCTCTTCAGAAATGCTGTCTGCGCTGGATCTGAAATCAAGATCCCAGTACTCGCTGATGTTTGGCTGGCAGCCAACACGCACCTTCATGTAATGGCCCGGCAACAGTTTGTAGATGTTTTTGAAAATGGTTTTGGGGCCGGGGATGTACAGGTATTTCAGGTAATCGACAACTGCGGTCGGCTCAACCTCGCGGCTGATGCCCGGAACCTGGAGCAGCGCCTTGATCTCTGAGGCAAAGGCCACCCGGTCAGAACCACCGTGGTAGTAGTAGAGCGGTTTTTTGCCGATCCGGTCCCGGGCCAAAAACAGGCTCCGTTCTTCCGTATCCCAGATGGCAAAGGCAAACATGCCGTTTAACTGGTTCAGGCAGGCTGCCCCGTTCTGTTCGTACAGGGCCAGGATCACTTCTGTATCGGTGTTGCTTTTAAAGTTGCAGCCGGCTTTGCGCAACTGTTTGCGCAGTTCCTGGTAGTTGTAGATTTCACCGTTAAAAACAATTACGTACCGTCCATTGGCCGAAAACATCGGCTGGGTTCCCAGATCAGACAGATCAATAATGCTGAGCCGCCGATGGGCCAGCCCGACCCACTGGTCCAGATAGTCACCACCGGCATCAGGGCCGCGATGGATCATGGCTTCACCCATCCGTTGCAGGGTCGTGGTGTCAGCCTCTGGCGAACTGCTGCGCATGAATCCGGCTATTCCGCACATGTTACAACCTCACTGCGCGGGTTGCCTGTTGTCCGCCAAACAGATCGGTTGGATAGCTGACAGCGGGCAACAGTTTGTACAGGGCTGCTGCCATGATCAGGAGCAGCAGCAAAGGGAGCAGGGCTGTTTTGGAGTCTCGTGCCGCAGTGGCTGTTCTAACGGTTTCCCAGGTGGAGATAACCTTTCCCTGCAATCGCAGGAATACACCGATAGCTGAGGCAACATGCATCAATGAAACATAGTGCGGTACAAAAAAGAGTGGATTGGAACGCCCCAGTTTGTCCAGCCACCAGCCAATCAGCGATAAAAGCGCAACAACTCCGTACAGGGCCACAAAGCCTGATGCAACAGCAGCATGGGGCTGATCAGACCCAACTGCCAGCGCCGCTGTAAAATGGATGCAAAGCAGGTACGGAGAAAACCAGCGCAGCAGTTTGTGGGAGATCAGTTGCCAGGCAAACCGGCCAAACTTCAGCGGATTGCAGGTTTCTGATACCCGCAGCAGTCCGTTCAGGCTGCGGTTGGCAATGCGGACCTTGCGGGAAAACTCTTTACTGAACTGGCCGGCCGGTTTTTCCGTACACCAGGCAGCAGGCTCAAAAATCCCCCGGAATCCTTTGGCAATAATCTGGAGCGGATTAACAAAATCGTTGATATCGGTTTCCTGCAGCGGCTCATACAGTTCTCTGCGGATGGCATACAACGCCCCATCTCCTCCCACCACTGAAGAAAAAGTTGATTCCCACGCCTTTAAACTCACTTCCATGCTCCAGTAACCTCCCTCGCTGACACCGGCTGCTGTTTGGGTGGTTTCCTGATAACGGGCATGGCCCACCACGTAGCCGGTCCGGGGATTGCTGAAGTGTCGCACCAGATACCGTACCGCCTGCTGGTCGTACATGGCGTTTGCATCTGAAAACAGCACAATTTCACTGCTGACCTGTGCAAGCGCCAGATTGAGGCCCGCTGTCTTGCCGCGCCTGGTTTCGGGACGGACCAGCAACACTCCCTGATCCTTGAATCCTTGTACCAGTTGATCGGTGCGGTCTGTGGAACAGTCCGATACCACCATGATGGTCAGTTTTTCCGGTGGGTAATCAAGCTGCAGGGCGTTCTGTATCTTTGCTTCAATACTCGTTTCTTCGTTATAGGCTGAAATGATCAGGGTAACAGACGGGGTAAAGCTGTCGTCAAACCGGTTGGCCGCAGGAAACAGGCGTGCCAGCAGCCAGAGCAGCGCCGGGTAGCCAAGGTAGGTGTAGATAAGTACGGCGGTGGTAAGGAACATTATTGAAACTGCCATCTGGTGCTCCTGTGGTATGAGCTGATTTATTGTTTCTGTCAGGGGATGCTGCGCACAATATGGGGCCCAAGAAAATTGGTAAGCATCAGGGGCATCCGTTGCCAGACCTTGATCGCCAGCCGGTACTTTGGATTTTTCGGGGTGATTTCCGGCAGGGAAACCCCCTCGCGCAGCAGGTACTGCCAATAGAGTGGCACCGGCCTGGCTCCCCACTGTTTTTTGAAGCGATAGGTGCCTTCATCCGGTGTTGAACGGCCAAAGTCAAAGCGCGTTGCACCTCTGTTGATGGCGAACTTGAGCGCCTCCCAGTACAGCAGGTTGTTGGGACACAGTTCACGATAGTCTCTGATGGATGATGCCCAGGGTATCTCCAGGGTTGTCTTGTGCCAGGTCATAAGTGCAGAGGCAACGGTCTTGTCATGCAGCAGTATTGAGATAATCCGGGTGGTGTCAGGAAATTCCTCAAGCACGTTCTGAAAGAAACTTCTGCCGTAGACCGGCGTGCCCAGATCGCGCATGTTTCGGGAAAAGACCTCATAAAAACCATCCAGCAGATCCAGTTTTCCGATAACCGTATGTAATCCGCTTTTTTCAGCCTTACGCACCTGATTACGCACCTTTGGATCAAGAGCCTGCCACTGTTCATCCTCTGTATTCTTCAGATCAAGGACCATGGTTACCTTGTGCTGTTTTGTGGCTGCTATCTCCGGGCATCTGGTCAGGTGGCGCAGTTCCAGGTGTGCAGAGCCTGTTCCCTCAAGCATCCTGCGGGAACTGTCAACCAGCAGTCCGGCAGCGGACTCTTCTCTGCAGAGCAGGCCGCCATAATTAAAGAACGGCAAAGAGACCAGAAAGTTGCCGAACAGCCTGCTTTTCATCTGCACGCAGGGCAGAATGCCGCAGATTCCGGTACTGTTTTTTGCTGTCAGATACATGGTCCGGTGCCCGAAGCTTTTTTCAACCACCTTCCTCCAGCCGTACTGGTGGTAGTTCGTACTGGCTTCGTGTGATGCAACAAAGGCATCCCAGTGGGCATGGTCCTCGTTATACAGTTGAACAGTCGCTTCCATTACTGTGTGGCCTCCTGTTCAGCAGGCATGTATGCCTGTACGCTGTAACTGAACATGATTTGTTAATCACAGAGCGTGCCATGTTTAAAATCTATGAAACAACAGCGTGTTAGCTTTATTTTTCGGGTACAACAGGATGTTAGGCTAATCTGTAGAAACAGGAACTGCAGGGTGATGGAAGCCGTAGTGACGGGGATATTCACAGAGTGTTAAGAAAGTTCACGTTGTTACTTTTTCTTCGTCCTGTTTTTTTGAGATGACAGTGTCGGTTTTGTTTTTTATCCGTCAGTATTATTTACATAAATTGGTGTGTTCAGACGGGTATGAAAAAAAATAGTTGGAATTTCAGGCTGCTGCAAACTGGTTTGAATATTGCTGTAAAAGGGGATCAGCTAAGGATACGCATCTTCTGTCAAGCGGAGGGATTATGGATGAAAAACGGCATCATCAACGGATTGAGTGTGAATCAAAATGTCTCCTCTATTATGCAAAATCAAAATATTACGGCGTAATCAAGAACATATCCCTGTCTGGCGCGTCTGTGAAACTGGAAAACAGACATCCGGTCAGCATTCAATCCGGCGAAGTCTGCAGTCTGATACTCTGCGCTGACCCTGAAACCTGTTTCTGTAAGTACACCAGCAAAGTAACGCGGGTAAGTCACTCAGGGGTAGGATTGGAGTTTCTTGAAAATATTCTCTAGCAGAGTTAAGGCCCAAAAAATAAACAGGCGGATGTTTTAGGTAAAAGTAACATCACAGATGATGCCAATAATTTATTTATAAGTAATATCAAATGGTTGGTTTGTTGTTGGGATGTTACAGGTATAGGTACAGGAAAAAAGACAGCAGTGATAAACTCAATGCGTACACGGTTTCAGGGAGGATGTTAAAAAAGTGGCCGATGTTATTTTCTGAGCAGAAAAAGAAAGAGATGAGATGTCAAAAATAAAATAAATTACTGTAAAATAAATAATTTACATGCTTGACAGGGGGCAGATCCAGTGCATAATTATGAACCTGAAGGAGGGATGTCATGCATATGCACTCGATTATCAACTCGCTTCCCCCGATTCTGCTGGTAGATGATGATCCTGTTATCCTTGAAATCGGTATTGCCGCACTTGAGGCCGAGGGGATTACCAATACTCTGGTGCTCAATGATAGCAGGAAAATTCTGCAGTTTCTTGAACGTACCCCGGTCTCCCTGATTGTCCTTGATCTGATGATGCCGTTTCTTTCCGGCATTGATCTGCTGCCAACCCTGGTGCGCGAACATCCTGATATCCCTGTTATTGTCATGACCTCTTCCGATGATATTGAAACAGCGGTCTATTGCATAAAAACAGGCGCTTCAGATTATCTGACCAAGCCGATGGAGATTGAACGGCTGATCTCCAGTGTGCAAAAGGCCCTGCTGGTTAATGAGTTGAGTCGGGAAAACATCAGCCTGCGGGATTATCTGCTGAACGACTGTCTGGAACACCCGGAAGCGTTTGAGGATATCATCACCAGCAGTAAGAAGATGCGGTCAATCTTTCAGTATATCGAGGTGGTTGCCAAGTCAGACCAACCGGTTTTGATTACCGGAGAAACCGGAGTTGGCAAGGAATTGATAGCCCGTTCCATAGCGCGTCTCAGTGGCAGAAAAGGTTCCTTTGTTACGGTCAATGCTGCCGGGCTTGATGATAACATGTTCTCCGACACCCTGTTTGGTCACAAAAAAGGTGCTTTTACCGGCGCAGACCAGAACCGGGAAGGCCTGGTCTGTTCTGCAGCAGCAGGTACGCTCTTCCTTGATGAAATTGGCGATCTGAACGAGACATCCCAGATCAAGCTGCTACGCCTGATCCAGGAACAGGAGTTCTATCCGACCGGTTCGGATATTCTTAAAAAAACCGATGCACGTATAATCGTTGCCACCAACCATGACCTTGCCAAGCTGATTCCAGCCGGTAAATTCAGAAAAGACCTCTACTATCGGCTCTGCTCCCACCGGATTCATATTCCACCACTCAGCGAGCGCCGGGAGGATATCCCGCTCTTACTGGATTTCTTTTTGGAAAAGGCTTCAAAAACCTTGAAAAAAACTAAACCGGTCCCTTCGCGGGAGGTGGTTGCACTGCTTTCAACCTATAATTTTGATGGAAATGTTCGAGAACTGCATGCCATGGTGTTTGATGCAGTGGCAAGATATTCAACCGGTCTGTTATCTCTGGACTGCTTTACCGGTCTTGCCAGGGAGGATCTGCCCCCGCCTGATATTTCAATGCTCATGCCGAAAAAGAACCTGAATGAAGCCCTCTATGCGCATTTCGGGAGATTTCCCGAGATCAGGGAAGTAGAAGAATATCTGATTTCATCGGCCATGGAACTGACCAATGGCAATCAGCGGTCAGCGGCTGTCCTGCTGGGGATTGCCCGTCAGACGTTAAGTAAGCGTTTGAACAACGGCTCTGCAGATACTGACAGGTCCGCACAATCTTTTACTGAGCCGTCTTTGTTTTCCTGTTGAAAAGGTAACACCGATAAAAAAAGTAACATTATGAAAAAATCCAGTAAAAACAGCGTGCTAAGTAACATTCTTCCTGGGCTGCCATGTCGCAACATCAAAAACTCATCGACCAGCCCCAGTGGCTTTTAGTGTAACGCTTTAATGTTATTGTTGTAATTTCGTCTCTCTGTTTGGCACGTATTGTGATGTAGGAAGTGTGCAGTCAGTTGATAACGACGCTGCTGTACAAAGCATATCATGTATATGCCTATCTGCCTCACGGAGGGAAAAATATGTGCGGAATTGTTGGTTATATGGGAGAACAGGACGCCACCCCGGTTATCATGAATGGCCTGAAGATGCTGCAATATCGTGGGTATGATTCTGCCGGAATCTGTACCATGGATTATGGCGCTGTTGAGATACGGCGTAGCGCAGGCAAGCTGGTGAACCTTGAACGCCTGCTGCAGTTGCATCCGCTGTTCGGTTCAGTCGGCATCGGTCATACCCGTTGGGCTACCCATGGCAAGCCAACGGTCAGCAATGCCCATCCCCACAAAGCCGGTTCAGTGGTGATTGTACATAATGGCATTATTGAAAACTATCAGGCATTGAAAGTAAAACTGCTCCAAAAGGGGCATCTCTTTGAAAGTGAAACAGATACAGAGGTTATTTCGCACCTGATTGATGAAAAACTGTCTGCCGGTTGTTCATTTGAAGAGGCGGTACAAAAGACACTGATGCAGCTTGAAGGTGCCTATGCCCTTTGTGTGCTGAGCGAAAAAGATGACAAGACCATGATTGTTGCCAAATCAGGTTCTCCAATGATTGTTGGTATCAAGGGGCATGAGTTTTTTGTCGCCTCTGACATGCCGGCCATTCTTCCCAATACCCGGGATATGGTGATCATGGAAGATGGTGAAATGGCTATTATCTGCAATGGAGAGTTAACCTTCTCAACCATTGCAGGTCAAACTATTACCAAAAAAATACGCCATATTGACTGGTCATTGCTTGAGGCTGAGAAAAACGGCTATCCCAACTTCATGCTGAAAGAGATCAACGAGCAGCCCCATGCCATCAAGGCACTTGCTGCGGATTGTCTGCTAAAGGATAACAGCGACGTTGTTCTGGAAGGGCTGGGTCTGGATGATGCTGCGCTCCGGTCATTTGAACGGATCTGCCTGATCGCCTGCGGAAGTTCATGGCATGCGGCGCTGGTGGGCAAGCATATGATTGAGGAACACTGCCGGGTGCCTGTTGATGTTGAAATTGCGTCAGAATTCAGGTACCGCAATCCTCTTCTCTCTAAAAAGACACTGGTAGTTCCCCTGTCCCAGTCAGGAGAAACAGCAGACACCCTGGCGGCGCTGCGTGAGGCAAAAAGCAGAGGCACCACGATTGTATCCATCTGCAATGTGGTTGATTCATCCATAGCCCGGGAATCAGATGGTACGATCTATACCCGTGCAGGACTTGAGATCGGGGTAGCATCAACAAAGGCGTTCACAAACCAGATTATCGCCTTGTACTTACTTACTATTCGCCTTGGTCGTGCAAACGGTGCCCTTGATCAGTCCAAGAGTCGCCAGATGATAGCCGACCTGATAGAGCTTCCGGCTCTGGTGGAAAAAACGCTGGGTCTGTATAACAAGATTGAGGAAATCGCCTGTGAGTACCTGACCTTGTGGGATGCCATCTATCTGGGACGGGGCATCTGTTATCCGATTGCCCTTGAAGGTGCGCTTAAACTTAAAGAGATATCCTATATCCATGCTGACGGGTACCCTGCCGGTGAGATGAAACATGGGCCAATCGCCCTGATTGACCGGGATATGCCGGTGATTATTCTTGCACCCAGCGACCGGCATCTTGCAAAGGTCCGCTCAAATATGGAAGAGGTACTTACCCGTGGGGGCAGGGCTATTGTGCTCTGTACAGAGGGGGATCTTGAAACCGGCAAAAAAGCGGAATTTACCCTTGAAATTCCCTGGGCTGGCGAAACGCTGTCACCGGTTTTATTTAATGTGGCTTTGCAACTGTTGGCATATAACTTTGCAATATTAAAAGGTAAAGATGTTGATCAACCCAGAAACCTGGCAAAGAGCGTTACCGTTGAATGATGTTTTGAACAGGAGAGCTGCATGAATACTCATGTACCAAACGGTGGATTATTGCAGGCAGCTCTTGCGGGAGGGGCGGAAGCGTGACTGAAAGCCCCAAAATCATGGTTGTTGAGGATGACGTCACTGCTGCAGAATTTCTTGCAAAATCTCTAAAATCACTCGGATATAATGTTATATCGGTTGTCTCAACAGCGCTTGACGCAATCCGCTGCGTGGTAAAGGATCAACCTGATCTGATTTTGATGGATGTCAACCTGAAGGGGGATATTGACGGCGTTGCAGCGGCGGAGCAGATCAATAGCAACCTTGATATCCCGATTGTCTTTTTAACTGCCTGCATTGATGATGCAACTTTTGACCGGGCAAAAAATGCGAATGCGTTTGCCTATTTAACGAAGCCAATTGATATTACACAGCTTAATCACTGCGTTGAGCTGACGCTGCGTAAACATGGCTACGAAACTAATCTGAAGCAGATGCAAAACAGCATACGGTTGAGTGAACTGAAAAACCGTGCTCTGCTGAAGGCTATTCCCGATCTTATCCTGCGGTGCCGCCGTGATGGCACCATTCTTGACAGTAACTCCCCGCATACAAAAGATTTCAGTTTTCTGCCGAATGGCATGGTTGGCAAAAAGATTACTGAGCTGCTGTATTCAGAACTTCCAGATAAGTATGACCAGATAACGGACTGGTTGCAGTCTGATGATCTGCAGTATGTCTGTGCAAAAATTACGGTGAACGGGATCGCCCGACACCTTGAAGTCCGTTCAGTGGGGAGCGGACCAGATGAAGTTATTGCCATTGTACGTGATATTACTGAACGGGTTTTGGCTGAAGAAAAGATTAAACGGTATGTCACTGAACTGGAGAAATCCAGGGAGCAGATTGTACAGCAGTCCCGTGATCTGATTGCCGCCCATGGTCTGGCTGAGGCTGCCAACCATGCAAAAAGTGATTTTCTGGCCACCATGAGCCATGAAATCCGCACCCCCATGAACAGCATTGTCGGTATGGCAGACCTGCTGCTTAAAACAAATCTGTCTGATCAACAGCACTTTTTTGCCGGCGGTATAGTCAATTCAGCACATAATCTGCTTGATATTATTGATGATATTCTTGACTTTTCAAAAATTGAATCAGGGATGATAGAAGTCAAGCCAGCGCCGTTTAATTTTCGTGCGGTCTGCGATGACGTGGGGGAACTGCTTGCCCCGAAAGCTGCAGGCAAAAAGGTTGAGCTGCTGGTTAACTACCCACCGGAGCTGCCGGCACACCTGATTGGTGATGCAGGACGGATCAGGCAGGTGCTGGTGAATCTTGTGGGTAATGCAGTCAAGTTTACCAACAGCGGTCAGGTGGTGATTGATACTGCATGTCTTGAGATGGATGAGCAAACTGCCACGTTCAAGATCAGTGTGTCAGATACCGGCATCGGTATCCCTGCAGAGAATCTGGATCAGTTGTTTCAGCGTTTTTATCAGGTTGATTCAGACACCAGCAGACAGCTTACCGGCACCGGGCTGGGACTTGCCATCAGCAGAAACCTGATTGAAATGATGGGAGGTACGGTCGGTGTTGAGAGTACCTGCGGGGTCGGTTCAACCTTCTGGTTTACTCTGACGTTACCCCGTGTGAACCCGGCGCCCCATCTGTCTGTTGTACCATCAGAACTGGCAGGGGTACGTCTGCTGATTGTCGATGATCTCAAGGAAAATCGTTTGATTCTATCCGGTTATCTTGGATTCTGGGGGCTGCGTTGCAGTGTTGCTCCTTCAGCTGAGGAAGCGTTGTACATGATCCAGTTTGCGGTGCGTGAAAACGATCCGTTCGGTATCGTTCTGATTGATCAGGAGATGCAGGGGATGGACGGGGGGATTACCCTTGGCAAGGCGATCAAAAAAGAAGCTGCAATCAGCGCAACCCGTCTGATTCTCCTTTCCCAGAGCATGCATCTTTCTGAAGAACACTCCAGCTTTCCCCAGATGGTTTTTTCAGCCTATGTTGCCAAACCGATACGGATGCAGCGGCTTTTGGAAGCAGTTTCCGTGGTTATGGTCAACCCCCGTCAGAGCAGTGTTGCCATTGGCGGTGCCCGGAATAACGCAACAGGTGAACTGAGCTCAGACACCGTAGCGAAACAATTCACTACCATCAGGGTTCTTGTGGCCGAAGATAATCCGGGTAGCCAGGTGGTTGCATCCACCATGCTTGAATTTATCGGGTGCAAAGCAGACCTGGTTTCAAACGGCAGGGATGCGGTCAGGATGGTTTGTCAGAACTCCTATGATCTGGTGCTGATGGACTGTAATCTGCCTGTTATGAACGGATTTGAGGCAACAGCTGATATCCGGCGTCTGGAAGGTGACCGGAAGCATACCATTATTGTCGCACTTACGGCGAATGCCATAAAAGGCTATCGTGAACGGTGTCTTATGGCCGGCATGGATGACTACCTGAGTAAACCGATCAGGTCTGATGAGCTGAGGGATATGTTGACTCAATGGGTCACCACTGGCCGGTCAACAGGTTCTGATCTGGCAGATTCTGCTGGAGACGAACGCCTGGATGCTGACCGGCTGAATAAGTTGATCACCATGTTTCGCAAGACCAACAAAGAACTCTTCCCAACGGTTGTTGAGCCGTTTTTGATCAACCTGGAAGCTAACCTGTTCACGCTTAACAAAGCAATTGAATGCAGAGACTATTCAGGGCTGGCGGAAACAGCGCACTACCTACAGGGGGGCAGCAGAAATATCGGGTTCCAGAAAATTTCCCGAATCTGCGCCGGGCTGCAGGAAAACGTGAAAAGAAATCATCATGAAAATATACGAATGCTGGTTAGTTCGCTGGAAACTGAATTACCAATCATACGGCAGCAGATGGTCGATATGAGAGAGAAGGGGTTGCTCTGAAACCGGTTCAGGAAACCTGTCAGCATACCGTTTTCAGAACCCGTAAAACCGATTATCTAAGTAGTTTCCAGATGGAAACTACTTAGATACGATGGACGCTACATGTCACATTTATTCTTGGTCCAGGTGTGATGACTTTTTTCAGCTTCCCCGGTCATTTTTCTGGCCTGGGTTACAATAGACCGTAGCTTTTGCTGGTTCATTCCTGCAATTTTCTCTAACCCTTTTTCTTCTGCAGCAGCAACCTTGGCAATCGTATCATAACTGGCTTCTATCAGGCGTCTCGATAATATTTCACCTATCCCTTTAAGTTTTTGCAACTCTTTCATCTGATTCTTCATAGTATCCTCCCATGGTTTGGTAAGGATCAGCGCTGTGGAGCTGGCGCCGGAACCACCACGATAGTATCGCCCCCCTGTTTGCCACGGTCGCCCCTGGCACCTTCAGCGCCAGTCATTCCTGTTGCACCGGTTTCGCCTTTTTCCGCAGGTGCACCAGTTGCGCCTTGTGGACCGGCAGGGCCGGGAACATTGACGATCACAGGGGGCTGAGGTGCAACCGTTGGCTTTTGCTCACATGCACTCAAAACCAGTGCGGACAGTACTGCTGCAACTGCGATGTAACGTTTCATTATGATTTTCCTTTGTGTCTAAAATGCTGAGCGCGGTAGTGCGCACAGCGTTGCTGCCTGTCTAGGCGCCGCTGCGCACTGCTTGAAAGCCGCGGGGCCGTAAGCAAATTTCAGCCAGTTTATTTCCCGACGCGAATCGACATAATGTTGCCGATGAGTCCGAAGACACTCAATAGCCAGATAATCACACCGATAACAACGACCACATTCAATATTCTTTGATGGTTGATTGCATCGGTATGTAGCTGTTAATGACCCACAGGACCAACCCAACGACAACCAGAACAAGTACTAATTGAATAAGCGGCATCTGCCCTCCTGTCTTTTGATAGTGATCAGTTTTAGCGACCATCACCTCCAGCACATGACTATATTCGACCTTGAAAAGCTCGAGTATGAATGCCGAAGCGATGTGTGCCTGCCATAGTGCATGTTTCAGCTGACAAGGCATGTCGCAACTAGCGTGCCGTTGCAAGCCTGTGGATGCTGTGATGTAACAAGATGATTTTAATGGGCTAATAAAAATTGGCCGACAAGGGGAAGGAGAAAGCCGTCAGTAGTATCCGTCACATTTGAAATAGCTGCCATATATGACGAAACGTGTTGTGGTAACATGTGTAAGTACTCTGGACGATACGGTGTGGTTCTCTGAAGAAAATGACGAGTGCCGCCATCAATAAACTGGACGGTTTCGCAGCGCTACGGCGGTTTACCGGTCAAAGCGGCCATCGCCTCATAGGTGCTCAAAAAGAGGTGATCTTCACCTAACTCACCGATCAGGCCGGCTCGGTTAAGCTGGTCCAATACCGGACCTTTTAAGTCTGCCAGATGAAACGTAACGCCGGCGTCGTGTAGCCGCTCGATCAGTTCACGAAGCGTCTCCATCGCGCTGGCGTCCACGTAGTTGATACCGCTGCAGACCAGCAGGAGATGTTTGACTGCGCGGTGTTCAGCGACCTTGGCCAACAGGGTGTCTTCCAGGTATCTGGTGTTTGCGAAATAGAGGCTTTCATCGACTCGAATCGCAAGCACCGCGGGATGGGTAGTCACTTCGTGTCGTTGCACGTTGCGGAAACTCTCGCTGGTGCCCACTCGACCAACCACGGCGATGTGAGGACGGCTGGTCCGCCAGAGAAACAGTCCCAGTGATGTGCCGATGCCGACCAGAACGCCGATCTCAATTCCCAGCGTAAACACGGCAACAAAGGTGATGACCAGTGCGAACGCATCGGCCTTGTTTGAACGCCACAGGCGAATCGGCAGTTGCCAGTCAACGAGCGATGCCACAGCGACGACAATTACCGCGGCAAGCACAGCGTGCGGGATGTTGTGGAACATCGGCGTAAGGAAGGTCACGGTCAAGGCGACCAGCGTGGCGGTGCCTACCGAGGCGAGGGGCGTCGTGGCACCGGCTTCGAAGTTGACTACTGAGCGACTGAAGCCGCCGGTGACCGGATAGCCGCCGGTGAATGAGGCCCCGACGTTGGCGATGCCGAGCGCGATCAGCTCCTGGTTGGCATCGACTTTCTGGCGACGGCGGCTGGCCAGGGCCTGGGCGATGGCGATGCTTTCCATATAACCGACGAAAACAACGACCGGTGCCGCTTCGAGAAGTGTGCCGAGTTGTTTCCACGGAACAGTGGGCCAGGACAGTGGAGGCAGTCCGGTGGGGATTTCTCCGACTACCCTAACCTGTGCCTCTTTGCCAAGCTCCAGTATGCCAACCAGGAGCGTTGCCACGAGCACGGCAACCAGTGGACCGCTCTTGGACAGGGCGATCGCCAGCGGCTTTGAGATTCCCACTCGCTGCAATAAACCGTTGAGGCCGAATTGAAAGAACAGGAGAATGCCGATACTTCCAACCCCCAGCCCAAGGGTGACAACATTTGTCTCAGATAGTCCGCGGGCCAGTTCCATGAACAGTTGATACGGACGTTCGGGCCGGTTGAGAGTGATGCCCAGCAGGTGCTGTGCCTGGCCAAAGCCAATTATTAACGCTGCGGCGCTGGTAAATCCGGAAATGACCGGGTGGCTGAGGAAGTTTACGAGAAATCCCAGACGGGCGATTCCCATCGCCACCTGTAGGAGGCCGACCAGCAGAGCCAGAAACAGAGCGAGGTTCACGTAGTCGGCTGTGCCAGCGGTGGCCAGCGGCGCCAATACGCTGGCGGTTATCAGAGAAACCATGGCCACCGGACCGACCGCCAGAACCCGGCTGCTTCCCAGTACTGCGTAGAGCAGCAGCGGCAGGATGCTGGCATAGAGCCCGACCTGGAGTGGCAATCCGGCAAGCATTGCGTATGCCATACTCTGCGGCACAAGCATGATAGCCACAACTGCTGCGGCCGTAAGGTCGCCCGCGATGTTGTCCCGTCCATACCGGGGCAACCATTCAAAGATTGGCAGGAAACGTACAACGTGCCGCCAGCCGCTCACCTGTTCCAAGTGGTCTGTCAACGTGGCAGATGAAGGTTCGGACTTCTGGCCCGGCTTGCCCGTTTCCATAGTTTCTTTAGGGTGTCGAATCAACGAAGACGTGAATTGCCACCAGTGCAAGAACCAACACAGTCGCCGCAACGGGAACCAGCACGCGCGGTTTCAGGTTCAAGACATGGTTAAAAGTCAATTCGCCGCGATCGCCCCAGTGATTCACCGTGCGGGCAAGCCAGCCCGACGCCTCGGCAAAAAGGTAGGAGCCAACCATCAGGCCGAGCAGGACGGCGATGGCGTCAAAGTTACCTTGTCCCAATGCTGCGGCGCCGGTACCCGGACAGTAGGCTGCCAGGCCAAAGCCGATGCCGAAGATAATCCCGCCCAGTGCATTGGCCCCGTAGCGGGTGGGCTTGATCTGGAGTTTGACCAGCCCGGCACTGTGCAGCGCGTAGATACCGATCATGCCCACAATCACGGCTGACAGCATTACCTTCATGACTGTGAAATCCTTTAGCAAGAGCATGCCGATCAGGACCTCGTACTTCGCGACACCCCCTTTTTGTAGCAAAAAACCGAAGATCACACCGAAAAAGAACCCAAGTCCAAGTTGGGCTGCCCGGTTTTCCGGAGGACCGTCCGGCTGGGGGTCTTCGTTTCTGGTCAGGTTATTGGTTTCATTGTGTGTCATGATTTCACCACTTTTCTCAGGCGTAGAACAGAAGCATCGCAGTGGCAACTCCGCCGGCAAAGAAGCCCAGCAGCGCTATCCACGAGCCGACGGAGAGCTGCATCGTGCCGCTGATACCGTGTCCGCTGGTGCAACCGCCTGCTAACCGCGCACCAAAAGCCATCAGGATACTGCCAAGGAAGCCGACAGCCACCCTCAACCAGACACTTTCGCCGAATCGCTCCACCCACATTGGCGGCAGCCATCGGCCGGTGATTTCGCCACCGCTCCATGCAGCCAGAAACGCACCTGCGGTCACACCGATCACCAACGCCACTTCCCAGCCGATCTCGGAAGCTTTTCTGTCTGCGTAGAAGTGTAAGGAATCGGTATGCCGCGGGGCGATCAGCCGGCCGATCAGGCCGGCAACGCTGGCAAAGGCGGTAGACGCGCCCAGTGGCTTGGCACTGAAGTAAAAGGTGAACATACTGAGCACGCCGATCAGCGCCCCCACCAGGTACGGCGACCAGGCAGGGCCCGTTGCGCCCGGCTCAACTGCCCCGGTTTGGGCAAGGGCAAGCATCGGCGTCGCGATGATCAGTCCGATCAGGTGAAGCACGCTGCTACTTGGCATTTTTTACTCCTTCATGGTTCGGTAACCTGTCGGATATTAATCTTCAATAACCACCTGACAGGCCACGCGGGAGCAGGGGGACATGGATCCGAAGCAAACCTCGACCAGTTCCATGCCCTGGCGTTTCAGGAACGCCGCCGCCACCATGGCCCGATCGCCGCTCCTGCAAATCGTGGTGATCGGGCGGCGTCCCGGGATCTGTTCGAGCTTCAAAGGTAAATCTCCCAGGTAGAGATGAACCGCTGTGCGAAGATGGCCGGACTCGAATTCCTTCTTGCTGCGCACATCCACCAGCGTGAAGCTATCGCCATTGTCGAGCCGCTGTTCCAGATCAGTAATATGAATGGACTCGATCCTGTCGTAGTGCTGTCCGCTCTTCTCCCAGGCATGAAGTCCTCCGGCCAGGAAGCCGACGATCTGGTCGTAGCCAATCCTGGTCAAGCCGCGCACCGCTTCATCAATCTGGCTGTACTCTTCGACAATCAAGCCGAGCGGCTGGCCGTAAGGAAGAAACATTCCGGCATAGGCGGGCAGAATTTCCAGCGGAAGGGAGAAGCTTTTCGGCACGTGAGCGCCCGCATAGGCCTCGGGACTGCGAATATCGACCACCAGCATCCCACCTTCCACGGCCCTGGTGAATTTGTCCGGAGATAACGGTTGAGGAATCGGCAAGTGCTCCAGCGGCGGTGCCCCCTCCAGGTTATATTTTTCCATCTGCCGGAAGTAAGGAGGCAGAAAGTGTTCTTCATTGACCTTGAAGCGGATGAATGCATCACGGTCCGTCTTCTGCAATACAGGGTTGTGCTTTCGCTCGTAGCCAAGTGTTGAAAAGTTGCGTTCTGCAATGCCGGAACCACAGACCGAGCCCGACCCGTGAGAAGGCCACAGGAGCAGATGCTCACCCAACGGCAACAACTTCTGAAAAATGCTGTCGTAGAGCATGCCCGCGACTTCTTCAGCACGATCGGGGTAGAAGTCGGTTCGGCCCACATCACCAATGAACAGGGTATCGCCGGTGAATACACCCAGCGGTTCATCGCTGAACGCCAAGTCGCTATAGACTATCGAGATGCTCTCCATCGTATGGCCGGGTGTGTGGATGACCGAGAGCTTGACGTTGCCCAGCTGGAATTCGTCGCCCTCGTTCACCGGGTTGCCGTAAAGGAAGTCGAGCTGACTGCCATGGTAGATTTCAGCTCCGGTGCGCCGGGCCAACTCCAGCGAACCGATCACGTAGTCCTCGTTACGATGGGTCTCGAAGATGTGGGTGATTTTCGCCCCCCGGCGGTGGGCGATTTCCAGATACTCGTTGACATCACGACGGGGATCAATGACCGCTGCCTGGCCGTCATCTCCAAATATGTACGACAAGTGCGCCACTCCGGGCGTGTAAAGTGTTTTCATGAACATTGTCACGGTGCGGTCTCCTTTGTTTTTGAGCTACCTACTGCACGACTGTTCGGGCGAACTCTCTTCCGAAAGCCGTAGCGGTTGCAATTCCTTCATTATCAGGATTCCAGAGCAGTTTCAGACCTTCGTTGACGGTTTCAAACCCGCCCTCTTGCAGTCTCTCGGTGATCATCCTGACCGACTCACCACTCCATCCGTAGGCCCCGAAAGCCGCTGCCTTCTTGTTTTTAAATCCCAATCCCCTGATTTCTTCAAGAATGCCTGCAAGTGCGGATAGCATACCTTTGTTGACCGTTGGAGAACCTGCCAGGATCGCCTTTGATTTGAATACTTCGGTGATAATGTCGTTCTTGTCGGCTCGGGCTACATTAAATAGTTTTACCAGTACGGCACCATCTTCCTCAGCGATACCGTGTGCAATTGCTTCAGCCATTTTACGGGTTGCATCCCACATTGAGTCATAGATGATCGTAATCTGGTTTTCCTGATAGTTGGCTGACCACTCAAGATAGTTGGTTACAATCTGCATCGGATTGTCACGCCAGATAACACCATGGCTGGTGCAGATCATATCCAGCGGCAGATTCATGCTGACGAATTCCTTGATTTTTTTATCAACCAACGAACTGAAGGGGGTCAGTATGTTTGCATAATATTTTATGCACTCCTGATACAGCTCAGACTGATCAACACAATCGTTAAAAAGCCTGGCGGTGGCAAGGTGCTGTCCAAAGGCATCTGTACTGAAGAGGACGTTGTCGACCGTCAGGTAGCAGAACATGCTGTCCGGCCAGTGCAGCATCGGTGCCTCGATAAAGATCAATTCCTTTGTACCCAGATTCAGACGATCACCGCTCTTGACTATTTTAAAATTCCAATCCTGATGATACTGACCTTTCAGGGATTTAACCCCATTGGCGGTACAATAGACCGGTGTCTCAGGAATCTGGCGCATAAGTTCGGGCAAAGCGCCGCTGTGATCAATTTCACCATGATTGGCAATTATGTAATCGATCGATTTCAGATCGATGAGGTTTTGCAGATTCCGGACAAACTCCTTGGCAAATGGCGCCCAGACAGTTTCAATCAGTATCGTTTTATCTTCCTGCACCAGGTACGAATTATAGGAGGTTCCCTTGTGTGTCGAATATTCTTCACCGTGGAACTTGCGTAATTCCCAATCAACCTTACCCACCCATGACACATTACTTTTGACAGGGACACCCATGACAGAGACCTCCATGACGTGTAAATGATTCCATCACGGTACAGCGAAATGTTAAAGTCCTAGCTGCTTCATGGTCTCTCGCATGAACGCCGGGAGATCAGGTGGTTGCCGGGACGTGACCAGATTGCCGTCAACCACAACCTCCTGATCCTCATAGAGCGCGCCCGCCTCTTTCAGCTCATTAGCCACCGACAGGTAACAGGTGGCATGCCGCCCCTTCAGGAGACCGGCGCTGATCAAGGTCTGCGGCCCGTGGCAGATGGCGGCGACCGGTTTGTTGGCTGCAAAAAAGCTGCGGGCTATCTCCAGCGCTTTCGGTTCTTTTCTCAGCACTGCTGGCGCCTTGCCCCCGGGCAGGACAAGGATTGCATAATGGTCAGGGTTTACCTCGTCAATGGTTTTGTCCACAGCCATTTCGTACCCATGCATGCCGGTGATGGTTCCACGCTTCAGTGAGGCCACCGTTACTTCGACGCCCGCTTCCTTCAGGCGGTAGTACGGCACCAGCAGTTCAGAGTCCTCAAAATTGTCCGCACTTATAATCAAGGCTTTCATATTTCCTCCTGTAAAAACGAGATATTTGCTCATCGTTTCTTACACCACGTCTACTTAAGCCGGGCTTCAACCGCTTTCCAGTCAATGTTCTTGAAAAATGCCTCAATATAATCGGCCCGTTTCAGGCCGTAATCCAGCATGAAGGCATGTTCAAAGACATCCATGACCAGTATCGGCATGCAGCCCGCCGGGTGTCCCTGGTCATGCTCATTGATCCAGAAGTTAAATAGCTTGCCACTAACGTTGTCCTGATACAGAACGACCCAGCCGATCCCGCGCATGGCTCCCGTTGCCATGAAATCCTTTTGCCATGCCTCGATGCTGCCAAAATCCTCAATCTTCTTCCGTGCTAGTCGACTGTTGAGATCAACTTTCCCGTTTCCCCCCAGCGTTTCAAAATAGTATTCATGAAGTCGCATGCCGTTGAACTCCCAGCCGAGCCGCCGCTTAAGTTCCGCAAATTCAGGATTGGCGGCCTTTCCATCTTTCAGCATTTGTTGAAGAGTATCGAGCAGCTTGTTGGTGTTGGTCACATACCCCTGGTAGAGGGTAAAGTGGTTTTTAAGCATCGCCTCACTGAAACCCGCCATGCCGATAAGCCTTGCATACTCTTTTGCCGTGTATGCCATGATCTTCTCTCCTTTGTTTTGTGCGTGTGTTGATTGCCCCCCCTTGGGTGCCGTCACGCTCCGGGGCGCAGTGTAGGTATCGGCATCAGCCACTGCCGCGCTGCACAGGACCAGCAACGTAAGTAGTATTGTCCGTTTCATGATGTAGCTCCATTGGTTATGTATTGGGTTTTACCGATGAAGAGGGTGCGCCCCTGGGGGGAACCCAGGGGCGCACTCCGGTGCTTTAATCCGAACGGCATCCCCATGCCGATCAGCGCTGCGGTGCGGGTGGAGCGGGTGGAGGAACTACTACGATGGTGTCGCCACCCTGTTTGCCCCGTTCTCCCTTGGAACCTTCGGCGCCAGTCATTCCTGTTGCACCGGTTTCGCCTTTTTCCGCAGGTGCACCAGTTGCGCCTTGTGGACCGGCAGGGGCGGCGGGGGCGGGGGGAAATAAGAGTAACAAGGGGGGGGGGTGCGACCCTCGGGTTTTGCTTAC
>Ga0074197_1000579_pt1 | contig 42301 bp, 38 predicted proteins | sample EPASupsiteSAE305_FD_64526 | JGI IMG/M metagenome (GOLD analysis project Ga0074197, IMG submission 64526) | Bioremediated contaminated groundwater microbial communities from EPA Superfund site, New Mexico - SAE3-05 reassembly with SPADES | ecosystem: Environmental > Aquatic > Deep subsurface >...
CAGGGCAGGAACTGGTTCGATACCTGCCTGCCTCCGGAGCTAAGGGCGGAGGTGCGAGGAGTGTTCGAGAAGCTTATGTCCGGAGAAGTGGCCCCGGTGGAGTATTACGAGAATCAGGTGCTTACCAAGAGCAAAGAGACGCGCACTATCGCTTTCCATAACTCCATTATCCGCGACGGCTCCGGGGCCATATCTGGGGTGTTGTTCTCCGGGCTGGATATTACGGAGCAGCGGCGCGCTGAAGAAGCGCTGCTTCAAACTCAGAAACTGGAGTCCATCGGCCTCCTTTCGGCCGGGATAGCGCACGACCTTAACAACATCCTGGGCCCTATACTGGCCTACGCCGACTTCCTTCGCAAGAGCACGCCTGCCGGGGGCGCACAGCTTGAGGATATCAACGAGATAACCAAAGCGGCGGCGCGGGCCGCCGACCTGGTGCGGCAGCTGCTCGCTTTCAGCCGCAGGCAGAAGCTGGAGCCGAAGGTCCTCAATATCAATTCCATCATAGGCGGGCTCGAAGGTCTGTTGCGCCGGGTCATGGGCGAGCAGGTAAAGGTGGTCTATTCCCTTGATCCGGCCGTCGGCCCCGTTAAGGTGGACCCTGGGCAGATGGAGCAGGTGATAATGAACCTGGCCCTTAACGCCCGCGACGCCATGGGGCGGGGCGGGACTTTGACCGTGTCCACCGGGGTAAAAAAAGAACTGGATGGTAAAGTTCCCTCCCTGGGTTTCCTTGTCCTGAGGGTGGCAGACACCGGCTGCGGGATGGAGCCCGAGGTGGTGAAGCACATCTTTGAACCGTTTTTTACCACCAAAAGTACAGGCCGCGGAATGGGGCTGGGGCTTTCTGCGGTTTACGGGATATTGAAGCAGAGCGGCGGGGAGATCCGGGTGGAGAGCCGGCCGGGGGAAGGTTCCGTTTTCAGTGTCTACCTGCCCATGACCGACGCGCCACTCTCTGCCGCGGCCGGCCATGGGCCGGAAGTTAAGGCCCACGGGACGGTGCTTATAGCCGAAGACGACGAGACGATGCTGCGTATTTCCAAGCGCATCCTGTCCGGGGCGGGGTACAAGGTCCTGGAAGCTGCCGATGGTAAAGAGGCTCTGCGCGTTCTCGGGGAAAACGCCTCCTCTGTTTCCCTGCTGCTGACCGACATGGTAATGCCGGAGCTCGATGGGGTGGGGCTAGCTAAAGAGGTCCTGGCCAAATATCCGGCCGTCAGGGTCCTGTGCATGTCCGGATACGATGACAAAAAGGAAGAGCTCGAGGCGGCGCTTGGCGGCAAGGTGGATTATTTGCAGAAACCTTTCGCCCCTGACGTTCTTTTGGAAAAAGTGGCGCAAGTACTTGGTAAAGTGTAGGCCTTCCATACTCTTGGAAATGGAACAGCCGGCCTTATGGCCGGCTGTTCTGTTTCTGGTTTCAGGGCCTAGAGTTTTGTGAAGGTCAGCTGTTTCACGTCCAGCGTAAAGACTATATTGCCGAAGTCCAGCGCGGCTGCCGGGGAAGCCACCGTGTAGGAGTTCCTGCCGGTGAAGACCAGGGTTTTGTCGGTCTTGTCGCAGTTGGCGGTGCCCCACATGCCGTCGCCCCACTCATAAAGGTCCTGCGCCGTGCCCGGCCTGAAGGCGCTGCCGTAGAATTCCGGGTACAGGTAAGCCACCGCCCGGCCCTTTTCCATCACCCGCACTTCATGCACTATCCGGTAGGGGTGCTTGTCGTTGAGGCAATAGCCGTAGCCGCCCGAGTCGTGGTTCTTCTCGTTGGGCAGGATCTTTGAAACGATAATACCCTTCACTTTCACCGCCGGCTTGCCCTGCTCCTTGCGGTTAATGGTAAGTTCGGGAGAAGCGTAGCAGCCGAGGTGGGGCGTATCCTTGTAGGCCTGCGCGCATTCGGCCAGGTTCCAGATCACGCTGCCGTTAGGGAAGTTGTTTGTGTCGTAGGCTTCCCAGGCCGCGGCTGGCGCGCCGAGGGCGAGTATCAGGAGCATCGCGTAAGTCTTGTTCATTCTGTTTTCCTTAAAGAAGCGGCCCGGGGCCTTACTTGGCCGCGCCGGCGGGGCGCAGGCCCTCGCAGGAGATGTTGGTGTCGGTCTTCCAGCCGAGGGTTTTCTTCACTTCGCCGCGCACGCGTACCGCGTTGAGGCCGCCGCGCAGGTCCAGTTCCGCGGAGCCGCGGGTGGAGTAGCCGCCGTTGTTCTGTTCCTGGCAGCCGAGCGCGAGCACGCCGTTGTCGAAGGAGGCCGCCGCCGGCCGGCAGAAGGCCGCGATGTCGCCGCTGGATAAGTTGTTAAGCACGCCGAGCATGGCCCTGTGGCCGCGCTCTTCCACGTACAGCACGGTGCCGTTGGCGCCGTTCTCGGCCTCCACCAGGCAGCCCGAGTCGTTCACGTACTTGCCGCTGGCTATGGCGGGCTGGGCGGCCGCCTTGGAGGCGCCGGCGGGCACCATCACCATGATGGGGCAGCCGCCGTTCTGGGCCACGGAGGAGTTGAGTCTGGGGCGCTTGACGGTGGAGCCGTCCTTGCAGGCGAAGCTGCAGGTGTCGCCCTGGACGCCGGTGAACTTGCAGGCCTGCATGCCGGGGAAGGCCGCGCCTATATTAATGCTCTCCTTTTCGAAGGGCACCTCGCGCACCGCCGCCGCGTCTATGAGCGGCAGCTGGGGGGCGCTGAGCTCGGCCGCCGCGGGGGCGCCGAGGGCAAGTATCAGGAACATCGCGTAAGTCTTGGTCATTTTGTCTCCTTGAGCCGGGTTGTCCCGGGCTATGGTTATAGTCTAGCGGTTACGCCCGAATTCCGCTTGAGGCGGAATGCCCGGGACCCGGCCGTATTCCTGCCCACCTGTTTTGCCCGCCTGGCTTACGAAGCGCCGGATGGCCCCCGCCCCGTTTTAGTGATGCGGCGAGTCTCTAGTGGTTAAAAATTGTTAGAATAGCCGGAGAAAGTTCAGGGAGGAGCGGACATGGCCACTATTTTTTCGGAGACTTTAACGCGGCTGCGCAAAGGGGCGGGTTTCCCCACGGCGTACCGGTTCTACCACGACAACGGCGGCGCGCCTTTCTTCAAGGTCTCGTACCGCAATTACCTCATGATGGAGCAGGGCCGCAATCTGCCGGTGTTGGGGCGCCTGGCGCGCATAATAATGGGCATGCGCATCCCCGAGCGCACGCCCGAGGCCAGGGAACTGACGCTGGCCTGGCTCAGGACCATGGCCGGGGAAGAGGCCTACGCGGACATGCTGGAGCCGCTGCTTGCCCAGGGCGCGCCGGCAAAAACGTCTTCCCCCGCGGAAGAGGCGCTGCGGCGGGCCCTCGCGGAGAAGAAGTTTCACATGACCGAGCAGCAGATCCTCGCCACGGCGGCCAGTTTCGAGGCATATAAGTGCTTCTTCGTAATGGAGGCGGACACCGGGGTGTGGACCGCCGAAGGTATGGCCAAAGCGCTGGGCATAAAGAAGGCCGAGGCTGAGAAGGCGCTCAAAAGCTTCCTGAAAACCGGTCTGGCCAAGGCGGAGGGGAAGAACGGCTATCGCTCCAAGATCGCCGGGTTGCTGGTGGAGTATCCGGCCGGGCCCGCTTTCCCGCAAGGGGTGCTGGCCAAAATAAAAGGTTATTACAAAAGGCTGGAGGACGAGAGCCCGCTGGAATTCGGCACCTCGGGCATGGTGCGCGCCGACGCCGACGCGCTGCGCGGCTTTTTCCCCATGCTGAAGTCCAGCGTGGAGGCCTCTTACGCCTTCAATACCACAGTGAAGACCAAAAAATCCGCGGGGTTCTTCATAGTGGGCAGGGTACACCGGCTCTGGAATTTCTAGGGCGCGTCCCACCAAATAAAACAGCCGGCCAAAAGCCGGCTGTTCTGTTTTTTGCTCCTGGCTCTTTACTTGAAGAAGCCGATGGAGAAGGAGTAGGAATCGTAACCGTCCCTGCGCACTTCCTGGAACACCACGGTGGCGCCGCGGCCTTCCAGGCGGGCGGCCGCGTCGAACATGCGCTCATAGGCGTCCAGTTCGTTCTGGTAGCTGGGCGAGGGTTCTATTGCCAGGGTCTTCGCGGCGTTGAAGGAGACCTCGTAGCGGTAGTCGGAGAGGCCGAACACCACTATTTTCTGGGAGACCACCTGGATCTTGGCCAGCTTAAGGTCGTTGAGGGCCCAGTTCAGGGCTGAGGAGGCCTTCTCGAAGGAGGGATAGCGGCCGTAGCTCTGGTAGGTCTGTGCGGCGGTCGCGGCCTTGAACAGCGGGGACTGGATGGGGCGGATGATGGCGGTAGCGCAGGCGCCGGCCGGTTCGCCGGTGGAGAAGTCGGGCTTCACGGCCGGTTCGGTCAGGATAGCGCCGCTCTGGCATTTGAAGTAGCACTTGTTATTCTTGAAGTCGGTGAAGATGCAGGTGTCCAGGGTGGTCTGGGGCTGCGGGGGGAAGTGGTTCTGCCCGTTGATCTGGGCCAGGATGGAGCCGGCGTCCGGGATCTGCTGCTTGTCGGCGCCGCGGTAGTCGCCGCCGCCGCACTTCTCATACACGCTGGCGGCTTCCGGCTTTACGGGCTTCACCTGGAAGGATTCGCCGCTGTAGCATTTGAAGTTGCAGAGGCCGTCTTTCAGGCCGGTGAGGTAGCAGCTGTCCGGGTTGCCGGGGTTGGGGAAAGGGTTTACCTTGGAGATGCCCGCGGGGGTGAGTTTCTGCAGGTCGGCGAAGTCCGAGGCTCCGGCCAGGCCGGGCATCAGCGCTATCGCTATGGCGGTAATAAGGTTTTTCATTCTTTTCTCCTTCTGCTTTGCTGACTGTCTAGGGTTAGGATACAAAAGAAACCCGATCTCGCTTTAGAGGCCAAGGACCCTCTTTTTTGCCGGAAAATGGCCCGGCCCGCGTAGGCCCCTGAGGGCCTAAGGCCTAGGTCCTTTGCTTTGCCGTGGCTGGGATGAGAAAAAGCTGAAATTCGGGTATCGGCCCCAAAATAGGCCCTTCTCCTATGAAGACTTGACATGTCTATGGGCCTTTAGGCCCAAAAGGCAATAGGCCCAAAGACTTCGATTTGACTAGGCCCTTTAGTCTTGATTATAATCAATGGACAGCTAAACTATAGGTGTAGGTTAGCGTTGTCAGACCAAACCGCAGTTCTGGAGGAGTAATGTTAAGGAAAGCCGCCGCAGTTTTCGCGATACTGTTCGTAACCGCAAACCTGGTGTCCGCTCAGATCAGCTTCGACACCCCCAGCAAAACCACCCTGCAGCAGGAAATAGCCGCCCTTGACCTGAGCGTGCCCGTGGCCGCCCCGGTAGAGGAAAAAGCCAAAATAGACAAAGAATGGACCGTGATGGTCTTCCTTAACTCCAAGAACAACCTGGAGAAATACGGCCTCCTGGACGTCAACGAGATGGAGAAGATAGGCTCTTCCGACAAGGTCAACGTGGTAGTGGAAATGGGCCGCATCAACGGCTACGCCACCAACGACGGCGACTGGAAGACCACCCGCCGCTTCCTCATAAAGAAGGATAATGACTTCACCAAGATAACCTCCCCCATCCTGGCCGACCTCGGCAAGACCGACATGGGCGACTATAAGAGCCTGATAGCCTTCGTGAAGTGGGCCAAGGCTACCTACCCGGCCAAGAAGTACGCGCTGATAGTCTGGAACCATGGTTCCGGCTGGGACAAGAGCCGTGCCATGGGTATCACCAAGGGCATTTCCTACGACGACGAGACCGGCAACCACATCTCCACCCCCCAGCTGGGCCTGGCCCTCAAGGAAATGGGCGGCGTGAACGTGTACGGCTCCGACGCCTGCCTCATGCAGATGCCTGAAGTGACCTACGAGATCAAGGATTACGCCGAGTACATCGTGGGCTCCGAAGAGACCGAACCCGGCGACGGCTACACCTACGATCTGTGGCTGGGCCCCGTGGTGGCCAAGGGCAACATGAGCTCCTACGAGCTCGGCAAGGCCGCCGTGGACGGTTACAGCAACCATTACCAGCAGGTCGGCGAGGCCTCCACCCAGAGCCTCCTCAAGACCTCCGCGCTGAAGGACTTCAACGTGCTGGTCAACGACTTCGTGGCCACCGCCATGGACGCCAATGAGAAAGCGCTGGTGAAGACCGCCGCTTCCGGCGCCCAGAGCTACGCCGTGTACGACAACAAGGACATGGGGCACTTCTTCGACCGCTACGCCGCCACCACCAAGAACGCGGACGTTAAGATGAAGGCCCTCGCCCTGAAGAGCTACATTGACGGCACGCTGATAGTGCACAACCGCGTGAACGGCAATTTCGCTGACGGCAACACCCACGGCATAGCCGGCTACATGCCCGCCTATTCCTACAACGCCGACTACAATGCGCTCGCCTGGGCCCGCGACGGCCAGTGGGACGAGTTCATAAAGTGGTACCAGGCTAAATAAGTCAACCGCCTGTATAAGGAAGGGCCGGCTTAACCGCCGGCCCTTTTCTTTTGGGGTCCTAAGGGCCCAGCCGCCTCTGGGCCCAGCGCCCCTTGTGAGGGACCCGCCCTTGCCGTAAACTATTAGTATGAAAAGCATCACGCGCAGGATCACGGAGGTTCCCATGATACGCCGCATTTCGCTGTCGGCCTTAGCTGTTTCCATGTTCGCTTCGCTCGCCGCCGCTGAGGTGGATTTCGACCGAGGCGGTTTCGACCTTAAGGCCGCCATAGCCGACGCCCAGGTGGCCGTGCCCGAGCCGGAACTGGAAAAGGGCATCCTGACCGACTGGCTGTTCGGTAAGAAGCAGCCCGCCGAATGGACCATAATGGTTTTCTCCAGCGCCAAGAACGACCTGGAACCCTTCCTGCTCAAGGACCTCAACGAGATGGAGAAGATCGGCTCCTCCGCCAAGGTCAACATAGTGGCCGAAGTAGGCCGCATAGACGGTTATGATGATACCGACGGCGACTGGAAAGGCGTGCGCCGCTACCTCATACAGAAGGACAACGATACCTCCAAGATGGGGTCCAAGATGCTGCAGGACCTCGGCATGAAGGACATGGGCGACTACAAGAACCTGGCCGAATTCGGCAAATGGGCCAAGAAGGCCTATCCCGCCAAGCGCTACATGCTGATAGTTTCCAACCACGGCTCCGGCTGGGAGAAGGGCATAGAGATCCCCAGGGTCACCAAGGGCATCTCCTATGACGAGGAGTCCGGCAACCACATCAACACCCCGCAGCTGGGCCTGGCCCTCAAAGAGATCGGCAAGGTGGACGTGTTCGGCACCGACGCCTGCCTGATGCAGATGGCCGAAGTGGTGTACGAGATCAAGGATTCCGTGGATTATATAGTGGGCTCCGAAGAGACCGAGCCCGGCGATGGCTACACTTACGACACCTTCCTGGGCCCGCTGGTCAAGAACCCCGCCATGACCCCGGCCGACCTGGGCAAGCAGGCCGTGAACGCCTACAGCGACCATTACGACGGCATAGACCAGGGCTACACGCAGAGCGTGGCCAAGGCCGCCTCCGTGACCAAGCTGCTGACGCTGACCAACGCCTTCGTGGACTCGGTGATGGCCGCCAAAGAGAAGACCCTGGCCGTGAGCGCCCGCGACGCCTCCATCAACTACGCTATGGAAGAGAACCGCGACATGTACGACTTCGCCCGCCGCGTGGTGGAGGGCAGCAAGAGCGCGGACGTGAAGGCCAAGGGCCAGGCCCTGATGAACTTCATAACCGGCGACCTGGTAATGCTCAGCCGCGCCCGCGACAGCAAGGGCGGCTACTGGAGCGAGCCCAAGCAGTACACCCTCTCCAAGGGCATGGCGGCCTACTTCCCCGCCGGCTCCCTGGGCGACGGCTACGCCGACCTGGCCTGGGCCAAGGCGTCCCGCTGGGACGAGTTCGGGGTCTGGATGAACCAGCGCTAACAGATCGGGCTTAAGAGAGGGGCCGGCCTAAACAGCCGGCCTCTTTTTTTGCTAATCTTGAGAAAAGTTACCCTATTAAGGGCCCGGAAGGGCCCGCTGGAGGCAGTGAATGAAGAGATTAGCCATAGCGGTACTTGCCCTCACCGTTTCCGCCCAGGCTGCGTTCGCCGGCGTGAACTTCGACGGCGGCAAGTTCGACCTCAAAGCCGAGATAGCCAAGCTGGACGTTTCCGCGCCCGAAGCGGCCGTTTCCAAGGCCCGCCCGGACAAAGAATGGACCATCATGGTGTTCATCAACGCCAAGAACAACCTTGAGAAGTACGGCCTCAAGGACATGAACGAGATGGAAATGATCGGCTCCGGAGACAAATACAACGTCGTGGTGGAGCTGGCCCGCATAGAGGGTTTCGATTCCTCGGACGGCGACTGGAAAACCTCCCGCCGCTACCTGGTGCAGAAGGACGCCGACGTCAATAAGGTCACCTCGCCCATCGTGGAAGAGCTGCCCAGGGCCGACATGGGCGACTATAAGCACCTGGTGGAGTTCGTGAACTGGTCCAAGGCCAAGTACCCGGCCAGGAAGTACATGCTCATAGTCTGGAACCACGGCGCCGGCTGGATCAAGGTCCCGCTGCGCAAGGCCGCCCGCGGCATCTCCTACGACGACGAGACCGGCAACCACATCACCACCGTGCAGCTGGGCCAGGCCCTCAAGGAAATGGGCGGCGTGGACGTGTATGGCTCCGACGCCTGCCTGATGCAGATGGCAGAAGTGGTGTATGAACTTAAAGACTACGCCACCTACATCGTGGGCTCCGAAGAGACCGAGCCCGGCGACGGCTACACCTACGACACCCTGCTCGGCCCGCTGTTCGCCAAGCAGAACATGGCCCCGGCGGAGCTCGCCAAGCTCGCTGTGGACGCCTACAGCGACCATTACCAGAAGCTGGGCCAGGCTTCCACCCAGAGCTACCTGCGCACCAGCCAGCTGGCCGGCTACCTGGACGCTTCCAACGCCTTCGCCTACGCCGTGACGCAGGCCGGCGACAAGGAAGTGGCCCGGGCCGCCATGGAGGCCGCCCAGAGCTACGCCTACCCCGAGAACAAGGACGTCTACCACTTCGCCCAGCTCGTGGCCGCTTCTACCAAGAACGCGGACGTGAAGGCCAAGGCCGAAGCGCTGATGACCTTCATAAAGACCAAGCTGATCGCCCACAACCGCACCAACAACAGCGAAGGCGGCTGGTGGGGCCCGGAGATCTACGACAACTCCCATGGCATAGCGGCCTACCTGCCCGGCGGCGCCGCCCCGGCGCACTACGCCGACCTGCAGTGGGCCAAGTACTCCAACTGGGATGAATTCATAGACTGGCTGAAATAAGCCCCCGGTAAGAGTTCCCGAAAGAAGCCGCCCGCCTCACCGCGGGCGGTTTTCTTTGGGGTAAAAGAGAACCGGCCGGGGAGTCCCGGCCGGTTCTTTGTTCTGGCTGCGAAAGGTTACTTCTGTTCTTTCGCGGCGGCTTTGGCCACTTCGGGGCCGCCTTCGACGGCGCAGAGTTCGCTGTCCTTTTCCAGCTCCACTTCGTGGGCTTTCGCCAGCTCGCAGGCGCGCTTCTTCTCGGAGCGGCCTATGAAGTAGATGGCTATGAACATCAGCACCAGGCCCACCCAGTCCTCGGTCTTGGGCAGCTTCTGCCCGGGGATGAACCAGAACACGAACAGGGTGGCCACGGTGCCGGCGATGAGCGAGGTGAGGCGGTTCACCAGGCCGGCGAAGGTGGCCGTGCGGCCCTTGAACATGAACAGGAACACCGAGAAGAACGCCGCTATGCCGAAGGGCAGGCCGGAGAACATCACCAGCTTCCACCGGTCGGGGGCGTGCTTGAAGGCGTTGGAGAACTGGAACTTGAAGGAGCGCGTGACGTCCTTCACGGGCTTGTCCAGGGCGGCCGCGGCGGCGGTCAGCTCTTCGGCCTTGGCCTTTTTGGCGGCCAGCAGGGCCGAGGCGGCGGCCAGCGCTTCTTCGGTCTGGGCGCGCTCGGTGGGGGTGAACTTGGAGGTGTCGGAGACCAGCAGGTCCTGCGCCTTCTGCATGGCGGCCGAGAGGGCCTGCTTTTCCGCCGTGGCGGTGGCCGCGGCCGCGGGGGCGGCCGACGGGAGGAACGGCAGTTCGGCCGGCTTATTGACCACGCTGAAGAAGATGAAACCCGAGATGACCAGCGCCGAGAAGGACGTCACCTGCTCTATGGCGAAGAAGCCGTTGGTGTCGTAGATGGCGCCCTTGGGCCGGGTGTTCTTGTAGTAGTTCATGATGTAGATGCGGATGGTGTAGGCGATGAGGTAGAACGTCAGGATGGTCATCGCGGCCGCGTTGCCTATGAAGTCGAAGTTGGCCTTGTCTATCACGAACAGCGCCGGGAGGAAAGCCCCCGCGCCGGCGGCCTGGGCCGCGGCGGCGGCGCCCTTGAAGTTGAGCATCTGCAGGGCCACGGCGCCCAGCGCTATGACTACGGCTATGTTCTCTTCCCAGTACACTTTCTTGGTGAGGATGCCCTGGCGGATCTGCACCTCGTCTATGATGCGGCTGATGACGATGATGCTGGCCCGCATGATGATCATGGCCACCATCACCGAGATGGGCAGGGTGTACATCAGCGTGGTGGTGGGGATCACCACCGCGGTGCAGAGGCCCGACGGGATGATGTAGAGGAATTCTTTCGGCATGCTGACGCCGAGCACCTTGATGTAGTTGGTGGATTTGAACTTGTACCAGCCCAGGAGCAGCACGATGCCGGTGGGGATGAGCATGCTGCCCATGGTGTTGAAGACGGTATAGGTGGTGCCGCCTATGCCTATGACCTTGTCGAAATATTTGGCCAGGAAGCCGGTGAGCACGTAGAGGCCGAAGTAGCTAAAGGAGAGCTGCAGGAGTCGTTCTGTGGTGCCCTCGTGGGTTTTCTGGGTGAAAACAGTGGTAAGTGTCTTTATCATTATAGCCTCGCGACGCTGTGACGTACCAATATCTTAATAATTTTAGGTGGAACCCGCAATGAAAGCGGCTAGCGGCGCGGGGCGCGCAGCAGCCGGTCGGCCTCGGCCAGCCCGGCTTGCGCGGGGGCGTAGGCGGGCTCGGCGGCCGCGGCGGTAAGGAAAGCTTTGCGCGCTTCGCCTGGCTGTTTCAGGACGAGGAAGGTGAGGCCCAGGTTGGTCCAGGCCATGTGGTTGGAGGGCTTAAGGAACGCGGCCCGCCGGAGCAGCGGCAGGGCTTCGGCCGGCCGGCCGGCGCGCGCCAGCGCGGTGCCGAGATTGTAGAGCGCGTCGGGGTTGTCGGGGTTCGCCCGCAGCACGGCCAGCAGGCGCGGGGCGGCCGCGGCCGGGTCGCCGCGCTCCAACAGGGCCTGGGCCAGGTTCAGGTTGGCGGTCTCGCTGGCGGGGAAACGTTCCAGCACCGCGGTCCAGAGGGCTTCGCTGGAGCGCCAGGTCTTTACCAGCGGGACGGTGACGCTTACCTCGGCGGCGAGCAGCAGGCACAGGCCGGCCGCGGCCGCCGCCTTCCAGGCGCGGCCGGAGGGCAGGAGTGCTACCGCGGTGGCCAGAGCGGCGATAATGAGGCCCAGCAGCGCCAGGTAAAGATAGCGGTCCGCGGCCAGCGCCGGGCCTATGGGGATCACGGCCGCGAAAGGCAGGATATTGACCAGGAAGAACAGCAGCCCGAAGGAGACCTGCCTGGCGTTGCGCCTTACCGCCAGCGCCAGCGCGCCGGCGAAAGCCAGGGCGGGCAGCACGTAGAGTAAATGCTTCGACGACAGTTCGGCCAGAGTTTCCTTGTAAGGGTAGAGGGCCGAAAGCCGCAACGGCCAGGCGGCGTGCAGCAGGTAGAAGGACAGCAGCTTTCCCCAGGGGGCGGTCAGCGGCGAGCCCCGGTCGGCCTGGGCCGCGGCGGCGATCACGGTGAAGAGCCCGGCCAGGGCCAACAGCCCGGCCTTCTCCAGCAGGTTGCGGCGGTCCAGCGGGCGGCCCTCCCGCCAGTCCAGCGCCAGCAGGGCCAGCGGCAGGGTCACTGCCGAAGCCTTGGCGAGCAGCGCCAGCAGGAAAAGGCCGGCGACCAGGGCCGTGCGGCGCCAGCCTTCGCTCCCTCGCAGGTAGGCCAGCAGGGCCAGCAGGTAGAAAAAAGCGTAAAGCAGGTTCTTGCGTTCGGCTATCCAGGCCGCCGACTCGACATTGGCCGGGTGCAGCGCCCAGAGCAGCGCGCCGCCCAGCGCCAGCCAGTCCGAGCCCAGCAGCAGGGCCAGCAGCAGGAAGGCCAGCGCGGCGTTGGCCAGGTGCAGCAGCAGATTGCCCGCGTGATGCGCCCCGGCCCGCCCGCCGAAGACGGCGGCTTCGGCCGCCAGCGACAGGTCGGTGAGCGGGTGGTAATGGCCCAGCCGCGGCGAGGTAATTGTTTTGAGAAGGTTGGCTGCTGTCGGCCGGTTTACCGCGGGGTTATTGTAGGTGTAGTCGGGGTCGTCCCAATTGGTATAGCCGGCCCCGAGGACGGGCCAGTAGGCGGCTAAGACGGGGAGGAACAGCAGCGCCAGGAAGAAGAAGCGTCTGCGCATGCCGGGCGCTTCAGGGTTTCTGGGACCGCTTCTTGGAAAGTTCGGCGGCTTTTTTTATCTTGGACACCAGGGCGTCCAGGTCGAACGGCTTTACCAGGTAGTCCATGGCGCCGAAGAGCAGCGCGTCGTTGAGGGTGGCGGCGTCGTTGAGGCCGCTGACCGCTATGATCGGGATATGGGCCGCCGCCTCGTGCGAGCGGATGTCGCCCATGAGGCTGATGCCGTCCACGCCGGGCATCATGATGTCCATCAGGATGACGTCGGGCACGGCGCCGGGCTTGGCCGCGGCGAAAAATTCGCGGGCTTTCTTGGGGTCGGAGAAGGTCATGACCTCGAAGCCGGACGAAGCCAGCCCCGTCTCGTAGATCTCAAGGATGGTCTCGTCGTCGTCGACGGCGGCCACTTTTATGCGCGTTTCGTCTGCCATAGGCTTATTCTAACAAAAAAATCCCGCCAGTTAGCGTTTCTTTTTGGGGGCCGGGGCGGGAGCTTTTTCCGGCTCCGGGGCGCCGGCCCGGAAAGTGTTCACCACTTCGCACCTGAAGGTGCCGCGGGTGCTGGGCACGTAGAAAAGGGTGCGCAGGCCGTGCAGCTGCCGGACGGAAACAAAATCCTGCAGCTCCTTCACCGCGGCTTCGGTCTCGAGCGGCACCAGGCGGTAGGGTTCCTTGATGGCGGCCATCAGCGGCTTGATCCGGTTGATGTCGCCGGTCTCTATATTCTTCACCTCGCCGTCCACGGCGGTCTTGTCGCGGAACGAGGCCAGGTCTTCGCCCTCCACCGGCACCGCGCGCAGGAAGGCCGGCAGACCCTTGTCCTGCGGCAGGGCGGCTACGGCTTTCTTCACCTCTCCGAAAGCGTAGGAGAAGGCCTCGCCGAAATTGTTGAGGGGGGCGTCGGTGCGCTTGAGCTCGCCGCTGATATAGGCGGAGATCTTGAGCATGTCGCCGCGGTAGAAGACCAGCTTGCTCTCCTTCACGTTCTGGGAATTGATGATCTCGGAATTGTCTATCTCGCGGAAGAAGTCCTTCACGAGCTGGGGTTTTATGGTGCCGCGCCGGGTGACCAGGGTGCGGGCCGTTTCTTCGCGCATCACGGCTTTGCCGTCCTGGGAAACTTCCAGGTAGAATTCCTGGCCGGTCTTTATGGAGGAGACGGTCATCCAGGCCGTCTTGGCCCGGGAGCGCTCGTTGTAGGGCCTGAAGGCGGCCAGGCTGAGGGCGCAGACCGCGAAGGCCGCCAGCAGTAAAAACTTACGCTTCATGTTTCTCCATGGCCTTGTCCGCCGAGAAACCCAGGCCGTGCTTGAAGGCCGCCGCGCAGATGAGCAGCAGGGCGAGGTTCTGTACGAACTCCTGCCCCAGCGAATTGCTCCCGGCCGCGCCGAAGCAGCCGCAGGAGGTGATCTCCAGGCCGCGCAGCCAGGCCTGGCCCAGCAGCAGTTCGAAGAAGACCAGCATAAGCGCTATGAAGCCGGCCGTCAGGCGGGTGAAGACGCCGGCCACCAGCAGCAGGCCGGCCCAAAGCTCCACCCAGGGCACCACGTTGGCCGCGATAAGGGCCAGCTGCGGCCCCACCACTTTGTAGCTCTCTATGGCGAAAGCGAATTCTTCGGCGGGAGCCAGGGCCTTGATGAGGCCCGAGTAGATGAAGACCCCGCCTACCGCGAGGCGCGCTATCAGCCCGCCTATGTCCTGCCGCGTCAGTTTTTCGTTCATGGTTTTGCCGAGCCCCTGAGGATATTGTCGAACTTCATGGCCTGGTCTATCAGCTGGGCCGAGCCCACGGCCCGGCGCCCGTTGATGAAAAAGGTGGGGGTGGCGTTTACGCCCCTCATTTCGCCCTCGGCTATCTCCAGCTTGAGGCGCTTGAGCGTGGCGGGGGCTTCAGAACAGGCCAGCACGGCCGGCCAGTCCAGCTTCAGTTTTCTGGCGTAAACCTCGAACTCGCCCGGCATCGTCCTGGCGGTGCCCCATTTTTCCTGGCCCTCGAACAGCAGCTCGGCGTATTCCTTGAACTTGCCCTGCTCGCCGGCGCAGTCCGCGTAGGCCGCCGCGTGCAGCGACCAGGGGTGGATGTTGAGCAGCGGGTAATGCTTGAAGGTGACGCGCAGGCCGCCGTCAAAGACCTTCAGCATTTCGTCCACCTTGCCCGAGGCGTGGCGGCAGGCCGGGCAGGCGAAATCGGTGTATTCCACTATTTTCACCTGGGCGGTCTCGGGGCCGAAGGTGCGCCAGGCGGGCGCCGGCTTGTCCGGGACCAGGCTGAACTGCCGCGCCAGCAGCACGGCCAGCGTGGAGAAGAAAATCAGGGCGGCGGCCAGCGCCAGTTTACGGCCGGTTCTTGGGTCTATCATAGGCGAAATTATATCACTTTAACTATCTTGGCCGGCGACGTGGCGCCCTTTATGAGCAGTATCTTTTTTGCGTCTATACCCAGCGTCAGCGACAGCAGGCGGATGGCGCTGGAGTTGGCCAGGCCCCGCTCGGGCGGGGCCTTGGTCCAGATCTCGTAGGCGTCGGCGGCTTTCTTCAGTATCCTGTCACGCCGCTCGCCCGGGTGCACCTTCAGTTTTATGAACATCAGGCCAGGAGCGACTTGGAGGTCATGTCGGCCGGCTGCGGGAGGCCAAGCACCTGCAGTACCGTGGGCGCGATATCCGAAAGTATCCCGTGCGGGCGCAGCTTCACCTTGTCCGCGTCCTTGGCCACGTAAATGAATTCCACGGGGTTCACGGTGTGGGAGGTCTTGGGCATATTGATCTTATAGTCCCACATCTCCTCGGCGTTGCCGTGGTCGGAGCTGATCATCACGGTATAGCCGCGCTTCAGGGCCTCGTCGGTGAGCATGCCAACGCTGACGTCGGTGATCTCCACGGCCCGCACGGTGGAATCGTAAATGCCGGTGTGGCCCACCATGTCGCAGTTGGCGAAGTTCACCACTATGAAGTCGTATTTTTCTGACGCTATTTCCTTGAGGGCGCGTTCCCGCACTTTCGGGGCGTCCATCTCGGGGTGCTCCCCGAACGTGGCGGGGTCCCAGGTGCCTTTTATCTCCACCTGGTCCTCGTCCTTGTAGGGTTCGGTGCGCTTGCCGTTGAAGAAGGAGGTGACGTGCTTGAACTTCTGCGTCTCGGCGAGGCGCAGCTGCTTCAAGCCCGCGGCCGAGATCACCTGCCCCAGCAAATTGTCCATGCCGCCGCCTTCGTCCATGGGCGGCAGGGCGCTGAACTTGAACTCGTCGTAATAGCGGGTGAGGCCGCAATACACCACGTCCAGTTTCTTCCAGCGGTTGCCGGGGTAATTGTCCTCAACGAAGCACTTGGTGAGCTCTATGGCGCGGTCCTGGCGGAAGTTGAAGTGGATGACGGAATCCCCGTCCTTCATGCCGGGGTAATCGCCTATGATGGTGGGCGGGATGTACTCGTCCACTATAGGCTGGCCGTTGGGGTTCTTGAGGGTCTCGTAGGCGGAATTCAGCGCGGCCTCGGCGGAGGGGGCCTTGGCCCCTTCGGCTTTGGTGAGGGCGTTGTAGGTCTGGTCCACCAGCGACCACTTCTCGCCGCGGTCCATGGCGTAGTAGCGCCCCATGATGGTGCCCACGGCGGCGTTGCCGGTCTCTTTTATCACTTCTTCGAGCATTTTCACGAAAGCGAGGGCGGAGCGGGGGGGCGTGTCGCGGCCGTCGGAGAAGAAATGCACCCAGACTTTTTTGATCCCGCGCTTTTTGGCTTCGCGCATGATGGAGTACAGGTGGTCCTGGTGGGCGTGCACGCCTTCGTCCTGGACGAGGCCCATGAGGTGGAGGGCGGAGTCCTTCGCCACGCAGTTGTCGAGCGCGGCTTTCAGAGCGGGGCGGCCGAAGAAGGTGCCGTCCTCTATCATGTCCTTGATTCGCTTGAGCTCCTGGATGACTATGCGGCCGGCGCCTATGTTGAGGTGACCCACTTCGGAGGAGCCCTGGTATCCCTTGGGCAGGCCCACGGATTCGCCCGCGGGTTCCAGCACCGTGTTGGGGTACTGCTTGAGCAGGCGCTTCATCACGGGCGTCTTGGCGTTGCGCACCGCGTTGAACTTGTCGGGCCGGTACATGCCCCAGCCGTCGCGGATTATAAGGAGAACTTTGTTTTTAGCCATTTGGATACCTCGGAAAGCTCGTATACCTATATTTTAGGAAATTTAGAGTGAACTTTCCGGGTGCCGGGGGGCACTAATCAACGGACGGTAAAACTCACCCTCAGGAGGATATATGAAGACCTTGAAGATGCTGGCGTTGGCGGCGGTACTTTCCCTTGGCGCGGGGCTCGGGTTCGCGGCGGAGCTGGCGGTGCCGCCCGGCTACCGGGCCGTGGTGGTGCCCGTGGAGAAGGCCGAGCTGGCCTTCATAAAGCCGGGCAGCCGGCTGGACATGACGGTGACCTTCAGCGCCCTGCTCAAGGACGACCGCAAGGAGCTGGTGACGGCCACCATGCTGCAGAACCTGCTGGTGCTGGCTACCCTGGACAAGGGCGGCGTGCGGGCGCTGGTGCTGGCGCTGAACCCCAACGAGGCGCAGTACGCCAACCTTTCCATGTCGGAAGGCTACCGGATAAATTTCATCATCCGCAATCCTGGCGACAGGGAGCTGCACCCCATGGAGATAGCCAGTTTCAGGCGCCTCATCAAAGGCGATAAAGAAGAGGAACAGGCCGCCGAGAAAAAGGAAGCGGCCAAGGCGCCCTGACCTGGCCGCCGCGCGGGCCGCTAAAGGTATAATATCCCTTATGCGGCCCGCTTGCTTTCCTTTTTGTTCACTGGCGCCGGCCCTGCCGGCCGTGCCGGAGAAAGTGGGGCCCCGGAGGACGAATGCAGGACGCTGAAAAAGGAACGCACTGGATGGTGTGGGTGCTGATCGTGCTGGTGAGCATGGCTATCGGCGCGCTGGCCGTGAAGTGGGTGCTGGGCCCGCGGCCGGCCGCGGTAGAACAGGCTGCGGCTCCCGCTCCGGCCCCTGACCCGGCTCCTGCGCCGGCGGCAGAGCCCGCACCGGCCGGAGACCAGTCGCATTTCGACCTGCCTGGTGATGAGCAGGAAGGCGACTCCTCCGTGGTCTGGGGAAAAACACCTGGGGCTTCCAGGGAAACGGCCGCGGCTCCTGCGTCAGCCACCGCTCCTGGCGCCTCCGTCTCCCCGGTTGACGCCAAAAAATCCCGGCAGCTCGGCCTGGTGAAGAACGCGCTCAGCGCGGCGGCCGAAAAACTCCTCGACAACCCGCGGGCCCTGGCGGCGCTGTTCAATAACGATTATGTGGTGAAAGGCTTCATGTCCCGCGACACAGTGCGCGGGGCTACGGCCAATAAGGCCGCCCTCGCCGCCTACCTCAAGAATCCCGCCAACCTTTCGGCCTTCATGGCCAAGCCGGTGGTGCAGCGCGGGTTGAATAACCAGGAGCTTGTCGGCGTTATGGCTTCTACCAAGCTCGTGGGCGCCCTGCTGGACAGCCCCGGCGGCAAAGCCCTGCTGGCCGACCAGAAACTGCTCGGAGAGGTTGTTCGGGATAACCCCGGTATAGTCACTGTGATCTCCAATCCGGCCATAATGTCCGCCATGGCCCAAAATCCAAAAACCGCCGGCGTACTGGGCCAGGTGGGCAGGTAGGGGCATGGCTGAAAAAAACCGCTGCTCCTGGGCTTACGGTGCCAGCCCGTTATATGTTCCCTATCACGACGAGGAGTGGGGCGTGCCGGTATGGGACGACAGGCGGCAGTTCGAGTTCCTCACGCTGGAGAGCGCGCAGGCCGGGCTGAGCTGGTCCACCATCCTCAACAAGCGCGAAGGCTACCGCCGGGCTTTCGCCGGCTTCGACCCGCAGATGGTGGCGCGCTTCGGCGCCGGGAAGGTAGCCGCCCTCCTCAAAGACCCCGGCATAGTGCGCAACCGCCTTAAGGTGAACGCGGCCGTGAACAACGCCCGCCTCTTCCTGGCGGTGCAAAAAGAGTTCGGCTCATTCTCTAAATATATCTGGGGCTTCGTGGGCGGCCGGCCCAAGGTGAACCGCTGGACGAGCCTTGGGCAGCTGCCCGCCGTTTCAAAAGAATCCGACGCGCTCAGCGCCGACCTGAAGAGGCGCGGCTTCAAGTTCGTGGGCAGCACCATCATGTACGCCCACATGCAGGCCACCGGCCTGGTGAACGACCATCTGGTCTCCTGTTTCCGCCACCGGGAGTGCAGGCTGGCCGCAAAAACCGCTAAAATACCGGTATGAAAGGAATAAGCTTTCTTCTCACGCGCCTGCTGGCCCTGCAGCTGGCCCTCGCCTCCGCCGCTTTTGCCGCCGGCCCCGAAGCGCCCTTCCGCAACCCCTTTACCGGGGCCGAACTCGGCTTCGCCGATATCCTGCCGCTGGGCGAACCCGAAGCCGACCCTTACGACCGGATCAATTACATAGCGCCCTGGGAGGTGAAGACTTCCGTGGTGCAGCCGCCGCCGGCGCCCGGCTCGCCCGAGGACCTGGGCGACCTCGCCGAACTGAAGCGCTGGCAGGCCGTGCGCACCAACGACCAGTGCGCCGCCGCCTGGCTGCAGGAGGACGCCGGTTACGAGGCTTTCTTCGGCGCCGTTTCGCCTTTCGCCCGGCCCGCGCCCGACAACGTGGCTAAAATTTTCCAGCGGGTGCGCATAGACGCGGCCTCGGTGATGTACCTGCTCAAGCGAAAGTATCAACGGCCCCGCCCCTACCTGCGCGACATCAATATCATGCCTTGCGTGGAAAAAGAAGACAGCTATGCCTACCCCAGCGGGCATTCCACCGTGGCCCGGGTTTTCGGGCTGATGCTGTCCGAACTGCGCCCAGCCCAGGCCTCCGTTTTCATGGCCTACGCCGACCAGGCCGCCCTCAACCGCGTCATAGGCGGCGTGCACCACCCCACCGACACCGCCGCCGGCAAGCGGCTGGGCGACGAGGTGTTCAAGGCGCTCAAGGAAGACAAGAATTTCAGGTCCGACATGGACCTGCTGCGGCGCAGCCTGCGCCCTTAGGGGGAGCGGTGATACACAAATTCAAGGTTAAGACCTTGGCCCGGTCCGAGATGTGCGACATCACGCGCGAAGTGCAGGCGCTGGTGCGCGAGAACGGCGCCGCCGAGGGCGTCTGTCACATTTTTGTGCCGCACACCACCTGCGGCCTGGCCATCAACGAGAACGCCGACCCCGACGTGAAGCGCGATATCATAGCCAAACTCGACGACGCCGTTTCGGAGGATTTCGACTACCGCCACGGGGAGGGCAATTCCCCGGCGCACATCAAGTCCGTGCTGGTCGGGCCCTCGCTGACGGTCTTCATAGAGGACAAAACTTTACAGCTCGGCACCTGGCAGGGGCTTTACCTCTGCGAGTACGACGGCCCCCGCAGCCGCGAAGTGTGGGTAAAGATCTTAAAGGGCTGACGCCCTTCCATGAACAAGAAATACGACGTGATCATAGCCGGGGCCGGCCCCGGAGGCGCTTCCGCCGCCCTTGCCCTGGCCAGGGGCGGGGCCAAGGTGCTGCTCCTGGAGCGGGGCGACAGCGCCCCTGTGAAAGGCACGGCCGTGCAGGGCCTCGGTTATATCTCCACCCCAGGCAAAACCCTGTTCGTGACCGACGGGCTGGTGGCGCTCACGCGCGCCCTGACGCTGGGCGGCAGTTCCGTGGTCTATCACGCGGTGGCTTACGAGCCGGACTACGCACTCTTCGATCGGCGAGGCATAGACCTGCGCCCGCACGTGGCGGCCGCCAGGGCGGACAGCCCCTGCGCGCCGCTGCCGGACCGGCTGATAGGTCCCCGCGCCCGGAAGATCGCCGCCGGCGCCCGGGCCCTGGGGTATAACTGGGAGAAGCTTGAAAAATTCATAGACCCCGCCTGCTGTCGGCCCGGCTGCGGCCGCTGCGCCTTCGGCTGCCCTTACGGCGCCAAGCGCACGGCGCGGGACCTGGCCCTGGCCGCCGCGGCGGCCGGTGCGGAGCTGGTAACGGGGGCGCTGGTGCGGCGCGTGCTGGTGACCGGCGGCCGGGCACGCGGCGTGGAATACGTCCTTAAGGGTAAAACTTTGAGCGTCGAAGGGGGCGCGGTAATAGCGGCCGCGGGCGGGCTCGGCTCGCCGGAGCTCCTGCTCAACAGCGGCGTGCCCGGCGCGGGCGGCGCCTTCTTCTACGACCCTTTCGTGGCGGTGTTCGGTTCCGCTGAAGAAAAATTCCCGCCCGGCGAGATCCCCATGGCCTTTGGCGCCCTGCTGCCTGAAAGCGACTGCTTCATGGCCGACCTGGCCCTGCCGCGCGCCTATTATTCCGTGCTGGCCGCCCGGGCCGGGCGCCCCAATAAGCTGGCCGCCTACCCGCGGCAGCTGGGTATCATGGTAAAGACGCGCGACGAGCTCGACGGGAGCGTCAGCGCCGCCGGCCGCCCCGCCAAGCCTTTTACCGCTGCGGAGAAAGCGCGCCTGGACGCCGGCTGCGCGCGGGCCGAGGCGGTGCTGGCCGCCGCCGGGGCCAAAGATATCTTCCGGTCCTGGCCCATGGCCTCGCACCCGGGCGGCGCCTGTGCCGTGGGCCGGGTGACCGACGCCGGCCTGATGACCAGGTATAAGAACCTCTATGTTTGCGACGCCTCAGTGATCCCCGGCCGCTGGGGCCGCCCCCCGGCGCTGACCGTGCTGGCGCTGGGCCGCTACCTGGCCGGCAGGCTCCTTTCCCAGCCGCTGAAATAATTCCCAAAAACACGCTGCCGCGGCCCCCTTGACAGGTCAAGGGGGCGGGGGTATACTATTGGCGCGACCGTTCTCCCAAGAGAGGCTTTTATGAAAATAAGCGTCCTGGTACTATTGCTGTCTGTAAGTCAGGCCTTCGCGGCCGACAGCGGCCTGAACCCGTTCGCCTTCGACGGTTTCTCGGATACCGCCAAGGGCATAGTGGTGACGGACGCCGGACAGCCGGAGAAGCTGCAGGTGCCGCTGCGCCCCGTCTACGTGGAGCAGCCTGTGGTCAACCACCAGCCCAACGCCGGCCGGTACCGCCCCTACATCCCCGCCATGGACAGGGTTAAGGCCGTGTTCCTGGCGCCCTGGGACCCTAACAGGGATTCCAAGGGCTACGGCGACATGAGCGTGGAAGAAATCATGGCGGCCATAGACAAGACCGCCGCCGAGCTCAGCAAGATGGGCGTGAAGGTGATCATGGTGGGCAACCCGGGGCCCGAGCTGCGCGCTTCGCTCGCGGCCATTAAGGCCAACGGCGGTATCATGGGCAACGTGGAGACCTTCGGTAAGAAGGATTACCACCTTAACCACGTCTGGTTCCGCGACTACGGCCTGCTGCCCATCAAGGACCTGGGCACCGGCCGCTGGGAGAACGTCAGCATGATCATCCGCGGCAAACCGCTCGACGACCTGCTGCGCTTCGCCTCGGAGCGGTTCGGCCTGCGCACCATAGACAGCCTGGACGTGAGCGAGACCGGCGGCCAGCTGCGCGGCGGCAATATCCTCATGGACCAGGCCGGCCGCTGCTACTCGGCGGGCTTCAGGCACCCGCTCTACGAGGCCACCTTCAAGTGCACCAAGACCATCACTTTCCCCTGCCGGTCCGACGTCTGCCACGTGGACGAATACGTGACGTTCCTCAAGAACGATACCGTGATCACCAACCAGCAGGAATTCGTGCCGGCCCTGCGCGAGGCGGGAATAAAGAACATCAGGATGGTGCCTTACGACGTGCACCTGTCGCTGGCCAACGTGCTCATAGTCAACGACACGGTGTTCATGATGTACCTCGACGAGGTAAAAGACAAGATGCTGCAGGCTAAAGCGGTGTTCGAGCGGGAAGGCTACAAAGTGATACCTGTGAACTCTGGCGGCGCGGGCAGGCAGTACGGCGCCGTTCATTGCCTGACCAAAGAGATACCGGAGTAGGATGCGGGAGGCGTAAAAAGACCGCCGGGGGCAGCCCCGGCGGTCCTTTTTTGCCCTGCCTGCGGGCTAGGCTTCCCAGTAGGCTTCCTGCAGGCTGTCCTCGCGCTCGGGCAGGCCGCGCGTGAGGCGCGGCGAGTTCTGCGCCAGCACCTCGTAGCTCACGCGGTTGGCGTACTTGCAGATCTGCGACAGCGAGGAATAGGTGAGGGAATTCACCGAGTTCTTGGGCGACTTGGGCACCTTGGTCTGGTGGTACTTGCGCGCGCCCACGTCGTGCAGCAGGGCGGCCAGGGCGCCGTCGCCCGCGCCGTTGGTGTTCTTTATGATGGCCGGCCCGCCCAGGAACGGGTTGATGTGGCTGTAGATCTTTATGGGGTGCTTACAGTCTTCCAGACGCATGGGGCGGCTGAATTCGTAGAGGTTGTAGTCCACCAGCGACTTAGTATGCAGCTTGTGGGTGGTCTTGCGGGCGTAATTCTCGTCCACGTAGCCGGCCAAGTACAGGCCGTGCTCGCCCACGGTGAGCAGGGCCAGGTCGGCCAGGTCCAGCGTGTTCTCGGCCGCCAGCAGCGGGTCCTTTATGCCGGTGAGGGCCAGGGCTTCCTGGTCGTTCATGGCCACGGCGGTCACGTACTTCTTTATAAATTCCCGGAAGAAGGCCTTCTTGGACTCTATCAGCGAGGCCGTGCCCAGCGTCATCACCACCGGCACCCGCGCCTTCAGCGCTATCTCGCAGGCGTGCACCGTGGACTTGAAGATGGGGTCGCCCTCGCTGCGCAGCAGGTAGGCCGAGATGAGCAGCGACGAGGCCTTCTCCACCACGTCGGCGGGGATATACTCCGGGGAGAGGTCGTTCATGCAGCCCTTGCTGATGCCGAAGGTGCGGTCCCGGTCCGGCGTGACGAAGCAGACGGCGCGGCCCATGGGGTTGTCCGACGGCTGCAGGTAGGACAGGTCCACCTTGGAGCTGGTGTTGCGCACGTATTTGAAAGCGTAGTCGCCCAGGGTGATGTTGCGGCTGATGGCGCCCAGCGCCACCGAGCGCTCGTCGGAGAGCACGGAATAGTTGTGCAGGGTGTTGCCCACCGAGCCGCCGGCGTATTCGCCCAGGATCTTGCCCCCGGCCTTGAGGCCGCGGTAGATCTCCTCGGCGATCTTATCGTCCAGGATCTGGGATTCGCCTTTCTTGAGCCCGTAGCGGGCCAGGAACTCCGGCTCCACCGCGCACTCAATGTCCACCAGCAGCTGGTCTATGCCTACCAGGTAGAAAGGTTCGGCCTGCACAAAATGCGGGTCAGCGCTTTCGCGGCCCTTCTCGTTGACCGGGAAATAATGTTCGCTCTTTCTCTTGCCGGGGAATTTCATAGGTATATGATATCAATTTGTAACTTTTAAGATTTTAACTTCGGGAAGATTTGATAATTATTTGAATGGCACATTCGCATATTACCCGTTATACTATAACGGTACGGTAAGGGCTTATGCTTAGACTCTCTATCCTGCTCAGCGCCCTGGTCTTTTCTTTGGGCGCGGAGTCACCCCTGTCCGCTTTGGACCCCACCCTGCCGGTAACGGCGGTTGTAAGTCCCGCCGATTCTTCTTATCACAGCTCCCTGGCCTCCATAACCGGCACCGCCGCCGATGACGTTTCCGTTTCCGCCGTGGAACTCAAGATAGTGCGCGAGTCCGACGGCTATTTCTGGGACGGCGCGGCTTTCGCCGCCGCCGAAACCTGGCTGGCCGCCTCTTTCGCCGACCCCAACTGGAGCTACGCCGTTCTGCCTGTGTGGGTGAACGGTTCTTCCTACACCGTCATCTCCCGCGCGCAGGACGGCAGCCTCAACTATTCAGAAACCTATTCCACCGCCATTTTCCATTTCGACACCGGCCTGCCGGTCTCTTCGGTCACGGTCCCGTCCGACGGTTCGGCTCCCGCCCTGTTCAGCGGCATCAGCGGCACTGCCGCCGACGCCGAATTCGGCATAGGCCAGGTCTGGGTGAAACTTATCCGCGCCTCGGACAATATGTACTGGAACGGCGGCACTTCCCAGTGGACCGTGGCCCAATCCTGGAACCTGGCTGCCGGCACCTCCACCTGGAGCTGGGCCGGCCCGCCCCAGGCCGCCATGACCATAGGTGGCATTTACTTCGCCGTGGCTGCCGCCAAGGATATGGCCGGCAACGACCAGGTCTCCGAGTTGGGGGCCAGCACCTTTACCTTCGCCGGCGCCACGCGCCCGCCCGGCTGCGCTGACGCCATCAGCGTAAAGAGCGGCGGCAGCGGCAGCTATTTCTACATCCAGGACGCCCTGGACGCCATGTCCAAGGATCTGGCCGGCGACACCTGCATAGTGGTGGCCAATGACGGTTCTTATTCCGAAGAAGTCACCGTGCAGGGCTTCACCAACAACGGCTACCGCCTTATTATCATGCGCGAGCCGGCCGGCGGTTCGCCGCAGGTGACCCCGCCGCTCGGTTCCACCACCGTTTTCCATATCATGAACGCCAGCGTGACCCTGGCCGGCTTCGACGCCGTCGCGGGCGGCCCCATGCCTTACGGCGTCTACGCTTCTTCCGACAACGTTATCCTCTCCAGCATCTCCGTGGTCTCCGCCGGCAGCATCAACCTGGCCGGTATCAGGCTGGCCGGCCGCAGCGAGGTGTTGGACTCGGCAGTGACCGCGGATTTCAGCCACGGTATCAGGCTGGACGGCGGCCTGAACCTGGTGGCCCGCACCTCGGCGGGCAACAATAGCGCCTCTTACGCCACCCTGTACCTTTCGGGGTCCTCTTCCAATACCGTGACCGGGAGTTCCTTCTCTAACCTGGGCGGCAGCGCCGTGGAACTGCTGAGCAATTCCGATCGCAACCTGGTGGACCTCAGCACCATAACCGCGGATTCCACCGCCATAGCTTTCCACGCCGATAATTCTGACCAGAACACCCTTACGCGCAGTTACATTGAGAATCCCTCCGGCTACGGCGCTTTCCTGGGCTTCGGCGCCGACGGCAACAACGTCAGTTCCAGTACGCTGGTTTCCGGGGCCGGTCCGTATTTTGCCCTGAAACTCGTCAGCGTTTCCTCCAACAGCGTGGAACACAATATTATCGTTAACCCGGCCGGCGTGGCCTATACCGACGTTACCGGCGCCGCCAATTCCGTGGCGCATAGCACCATCTCCGGTGGCGGACTTGTGCTCGGTGCCGCTTTCCTGGACGACACCTATGGCGCTTCGGTGATAAATTCTTTCGTGAGCGGCGGCGCGGGCCTCTTCTTGCGCGATTCTACCGCGGCCGTAGTGACAGACAGCGTACTGGTGGCCACCATCCCCGCCTATTCCGCCTTGCGGCTGGATTCCGGAGTGGGCTTTGCAGCTTTTGGAAATACTGTTGTTTCCACCGGCACCGGCATACTGTTAGGGGCCGGCAACCTGGGAGCGCTTGTTGTGGCCTCCAATACGGTGGCAGGCGCGGCGATCGGTCTTCAGCTGGGGCTGCCGGGAGCGGGAGCTTCGCTGCAGATCTCCAGTCTTACCTTCCGGGACATGGCTGGCGCTTCCACCGGGGTCGAATTCACCGGCGGGCAGTTCGTCTCCACTTTTACCGGTTTCGCTTTCAACGGTCCCGGCCTTAGCATCAACGTTAATTCCCTGGCGCTGACTGCCGGGTCGCGCGTGACGATGTACGATTATTCCGGATCCCGCTCCGGGCCGCTGTATGAGAACGATCCGGCCGGCTATATAGACTGGTACGGGGCCGACATTACCGTGCCGACGGTGGCGGTGCTGCAACCTGTGAACGCGTCGTTCCGCAACCAGGTGCTCTCTCTTTCCGGCACCGCTAATGACAATGTGGTGGTCGGCAGCGTGACGGTGTCCGTGCTGCGCAATGATACCGGGCTTTATTGGGACGGCGCCGTTTGGGGCGCGGCGCAGGCCTGGCTGGACGCCTCGCTGTGGCCCTCCTCCTGGACCTACACCAATGTGCCCGCCTGGGTGGACGCCTCCTCCTATACGATTATTGCCAGGGCCATGGATAGTTCTTACAACTGGTCAGCGCTCTACAGCACCGCGACATTTATCTATGATGTGACCGCTCCGCAAAGCTTTGTAGTGCAGCCGCAGAGCGGCCAGACATACTCCTCCTCCACGCTTACCGGGGTAAATCCCATTAACGGCACGGCTTCCGACGCTCCGCTCTCCTTCGGGATGGAGCAGATAAGCGTGGTGAAGATGAACCTTTCCTACCTGAGTGCCGGGGTGACTTATTATTGGGATGGGGTGAATTCCTTCTCCAACGCTATCTCGTCCGCTTCCGCATGGACGGATGTGGCGGGAACTTCTACCTGGCGCTATCCTTTCGACGGCGCGAGTTGGGTAACTGGCAAGGACTATACTTTACTGATCAAAACCATGGACCTGGCCGGCAACGAGAGCTCTCTTGCCGTGAGCACCTTCGCAATAGCCGGAGCCCCCGCCGACCTTCAGGCCCCCACGGTGGCGGTGATGGTGCCGGTGCATAATTCGGTGCTGAATTCGCTGCCAGAGCTCTCGGGTACGGCGGCTGACAATGTGGCTGTGACGAGTGTAACGCTGAGTATCTATGACCTAATCTTGGATCATTACTGGGACGGCTCTGCCTGGACTGCCGCCCCCGCCTGGGTGGACGCCTCGCTGTGGCCGTCCTCCTGGACCTACACCAATGTGCCCGTCTGGGTGGAGGCTTCTTCTTATGTGGTGACCGCCAGGGCCATGGACAGTTCCAATAACTGGTCCGTGGTGTATGCCACCAACGTTTTCACCTATGACCTTACCGCGCCGGTAGCGGCCATAACCGCGCCGGTCACCGGCACCTACGGCACTTTCTCGCAGCTGACCGGCACCGCTGCCGACGCGCACGGCATAGCCCAGGTGCAGGTAAGCGTGCTGCGCGAAAGCGACAGCCTGTACTGGAACGGCGCGGCCTGGGCCGCTCCCCTGGCGTGGAACAACGCCGCCGGTACCACGCTTTGGAATTACGCCGGCATAACCGAGGCGGCGCTGGCCAGCGGCACTACCTACCTGTTCAATGTCCGCGCCTACGACGCGGCCGGCAATATTTCAGATCCGGGCCCGGTGGCGAGCACCTTTACTTATGTGTTGCCGGCCGGCGGTACGCTGAGCCCCGGAGCTTTTAGCGGCGTAGGAGTGAGTTCGCTGACCGTGAACTGGAGCACTACCCACAGCACCGCCGCCGTTTACCAGGTCCGGCTGTCTTCCTGGGCCGCTGCGTCGCCCTATCTGTACGCCGGCTCCACCGATACAACGTCCCTTACTTTCACCGGGCTTACTCCCGATACCAGTTACTACGGCTTCGTCTCCACCATCCCCGGCTCCGGCTTTATCGCCAGCGGCTTCGGCATCACTCTGGCCTCAGCGCCGGCCTGGGTGGACTTCTCCTCGGTGGCCTATACCAGCGCTACACTGGTCTGGGCCGCCGGCGCCAACCCGGCCTGGACCGTTTACGAGTTCGAACTCTCCACCAGCAGCGACTTTGGCGCTTTCACTTCCTCCGGCACCGGCGCTGGTACCAGCGCCGTCTTCACCGGGCTCGCTTCCTGGACGCAGTATTACGGCCGCGTGCGCGCGATGAACATGGCCGGCCTCAAGAGCGTCTACACCGAAGGCTTCTCCTCCACCCTGACGCTGCCTATCCTGCCTTCCGGCTCGGTGACGGGCCTGGCCGGTTCGGCGTTGAGCGCCACCACCGTCAGCTGGGCCTGGAACGCCGGCACCGTGGCCGACTCTGACTACTTCGCCTTCTACGACGGCGCGAGCGTGTTCGTGGGCACCGCGGCTTTCGGCGCCACCGGCGCCTACGAGCAGGCCGGGCTCACGCCCAACTCACCGCGCATGCTGCGCGTGCGCGGCCGCAACACCCTGGGCGAAGGCCCCCTCGTTGATTCCGCCACCGTGTATACCCTGGCTGCCCTGCCCACGGCACCGGCCTTCTCCGCGGTGGGTTACTCCAGCGCCACGCTGGGCTGGACCGCGGGCGGCAACCCGGCCGGTACCGTTTACGAGTACGAGATCTCCGAGTCGAATATCTTCAGCACTTTCGTCTCTTCGGGTTCAGGCACCGCTCTGAGCAGGGCTTTCACCGGGCTGCTGCAGGGCGCCACCTATTACGGCCGCGTGCGCGCCGTGAACGGCGACCTGGCGGTAACCGCCTACGTTTCCCCGGCCGGCCCCGCCATAACGCAGGTGCTGCTGCCTTCGGGCCTGGTCAGCGGCCTGTCCGGCTCCGCCGTAGGCGTCAGTTCAATAGTGTGGACCTGGAACTACGGCACGGTGGTCTCGGCGGACGGCTTCGCGCTTTACGATAATCCCGGCGTTTCCGTGGGCACCGCCGCGTTCGCCGCCTCGGCGGCTTATACGCAGGCGGGCCTCGGGCCGAATTCTGCCAATATCCTGCGGGTGGCCGGCAGCAATAATAAGGGTGAAGGGCCGCTGGCAGCTTCCGCCACCGTGTACACGCTGGCCCTGGTCCCGGCCGAGCCTGTGGTTTCGCAGGTGGTGCTGGGCAGCGCCGCGCTCACACTGGGCCTGAACGGCAACCCCGCCGGCACCGAGCTGCAGCTCTGGCGGTCCGCCGATAATATTTCCTTCGAGAACGTTTATGAGGGCGCGCTCACCGCGTACTCGGACCCGGCCCTGGCCGAGTGCTCGCCTTTCTACTATAAGGCCCGGGCCCGCAACGGCGCCGGTATTTATACCGCCTTCAGCCCTACGCTCTCTTTCACCACCATGGCCTCCACGCCGGCCGCGCCCGGCGGCTTCTACGCCGAGGCCCTGGACGGCGCGCGCATCGCCCTGGCCTGGGAGCCTTCGCCTTCGCTCTCCGTGGCCGGTTACCGCCTCTACTACGACAACGCCACCGGCACGGTGGACTACAATACGCCGCTCAACGTCTTTACCTCCACGGTGACCGGGTGGACCACCCCGGCCCTCAGCGCCGGCAGCACCTACAAGTTCGCCCTGCGGGCGGCCGGCGGCTGCGGCAGCGAAGAGAAGAACGTTTCCCTGCTGGCCTCGGCTCAGGCCGTGGGCGTGCTCAGCGGCGTGCGCGCCGCCATAAAGGTACCGCTGGCCGGCAAGCGCGTAAAGGGCAACAGCGTCACCATAGTGGCGGAGATCATCCTGGGCCAGGTCTCGCAGGTGGCGCAGGTGCGCTTCCAGTACACGCCGAGCGGCGCCGGCGCCTGGACGGACATCGTCGCCGCCAACGTCAACCATCCCAACCCGGACCTGGCCGCGCCTTACTTCGTGCATCTGGACGCCGACGCCCTCGGCGCCGGCACGTACGATCTGCGCGCGGTGGCCACGGATATTTACAGCGTCGCGGACCCGGCCGCGCCGGCCATCACCATAGTGGTGGACCCGGTGGATTTCGACACCAGCGAGAGCGTTTCGGCCGGCGAGCAGCGCAAGGAACAGAAGATCAACAACACCGTGACCAGCACCGTGCAGGCCGCCGACGACACCACCACGCTGGTCTCCAAGGTGGTCATCCCCTCCGGCGCCGTGAACGATTCCACCGCTGCGCTCACGCTGGTGAATAACCCCGCCGCCGTACCGGCGCCGCCTTCAGGGGCCGATGCCCTTAACCTGGCCGTGAAGGTGAACCTCTCCAACGGCCAGAGCCTGTTGGCCGCCGGCAAGACCGCCGCCCTCACCTTCTCCTACAAGGACGACGACAATAACGGCATAGTGGACGGCACCCTGGCCTCGGTAGAGCGCCTCAAGGTCTATACCGTGCCCGACGCCGGCGGGGCCTGGACCCAGCTGGCCACCTCGGTGGACCGGACCAACAAGACCATCACCGGCGTCACCACCCATTTCAGTTTCTTCTCGGTCTTCGCCGCGCCAGCCTCCGGCCTGTCCGCCATAAAGGTGTACCCCGTGCCGTGGCAGCCCGGCGCCGGCGGCCGGTTCGACGCGGCCGGAGTGACCTTCAGCAACCTGCCCGCTACCGCGCGCATAAAGATCTATACCATCACCGGCGAGCTGGTGCGGCTGATGGAAGTAACTTCCGCCGACGGCGGCATTAAGGTGTGGGACGGCCGCAACTCCGAAGGCCACAAGGCCGCCAGCGGCATTTACCTGGCTTTCATAAAGTCCGGCTCCGACGAGCGGACGCTTAAAGTGGCGGTGGAAAGATGAAGACCCTGGGCGCGCTATTTACCGCCGCGCTGCTGGCCGCCTGCCAGCCGGCGCTGGCCGCTTCCGACAACGGCACCGTGTCGGGCGCCTTCCTGCGCCTGCCCACCTCCGCCTCAGGCGCCGGCATGGGCGACGCGGGCGTGGCGGTTACCGCCGGTTCCCCGGCCATCTTCATCAACCCGGCCGGCCTGTCCTCGGTTAAAGGCGGCTACGCCTCGTTCTCGCACGCGGCCTGGGCCGATTCCCTCACCTTCAACGTGCTGAGCGCGGCCGTGCGCACGCCATACGGCGGCGTGGCCGGTGTGGGCCTGCGCCACCTCTCCTACGGCAAGATGGACGCCATGGACAATACCGGCGCGGCCGCAGGCAGCCTCTCGCCGCGCGACCTGGCCGTGGAAGCCGGCTGGGGCACCGACCTGGACAACGCCACCTCGGCAGGGTTCTCTCTAAAATATATCAATACCCGCATAAAGCGCTCGGCTACCGCCTTCGCGGCCGACGCCGGCGTTACCCGCCGGGCCGGGCGCGGCGTGGTGGGCGCCTCCGTGCAGAACCTCGGCGGCGGCCTCAAGTTCGGCAGCGAAACCTATCCCCTGCCGCTCAATTTCAAGTTCGGCGCGGGTCTGCCCTACGGGCGCGATCTGCTGGCGGTGTTCGACATCAATATCACCCGCGGCTCCAGCCCGTGGCTGGCCGTGGGCGGCAAGTACACCTCTTTCCTGCGTGACGACCTGGCCATGATCCTGCGCGCCGGCTACAACACTTCCGCCAGCGACACCGGCGGCATCAACGGTTTCTCCGTGGGCTTCGGCATGTCGCTGCCGTCGGCTGCCTTCGACTATTCCCTGCGCACCATGGGCGAACTGGGTCCCACTCACCACCTGGGCGTCAGCTTCAAGTGGGACGTGGTGTACCACGAGACCGTGGAGAACTACGGCCCGCCGCCATCGCGCCCGGCCCGCCCCGCGGTCCGCACCCGCGTTCCCCGCTACCGCTAACTTCCGCCCTTTTGTTTTGGTAAGATAGGCGGTAATGAGCGATCCTAATAACCTGGTTTTTCCCGGCCTCGGCCTGCTGGCCGGTGCAGTTCTTTTGGGTATCGGTTTTCTGAAGCGGTATAAAGCCGGCCGCCTGGCCGGCTACAAGCGCACCGCCACCGGCCACCTGCGCCCCGGCGAGCGCCAGCTGATAAGCGGCCCCGCCACCGGCCTGGCCGCCTTCACGTCGCCGGTCTCTAAAAAACCCTGCATCTTCTACCTCGAACAGACCGAAAGGCTGGAGGTCAGTCACGGCCGCAAGGGCGGCGCCCATTCCCGCTGGGTGAAGAGCGGCCTGGACGCCGTGGGCGGCTTCAAGGTGGACGACGGCTCCGGCGGGGTGCTGGTGTTCCCGTCCGCCTCCTCGCCGGATTTCAGCCGCCCGGAGTACGGCGACGACACTACCGGCCTGCTGGAAACCGCCGGCGACGTGCGCAAGACCGAGCAGGTGCTGCTGGAGGGGGACAACGTCACCGTCATCGGCACCCCTGTTACGCTTTCCGTGGTGCTGGCCGCCGTGCGCGGCGGCTCGCAGCTCAATATCCCGTCTGACCTCATGGGCGCGCTGGTGAAGCTGGAGCAGGCCGGCGGCGCCAACACGCCCTGCTTCTTCGGCCACGGCGCCGAAACCGTGTCGGACCTGGCCTACGAGGCCTACAAGGCCGACGTTTCCGATTCGGCGCGGCTGTTCCTGCAGGCCGGCGGCATGATAGCCGTCCTCTCCGCCGCGGCGCTGCTGTACGCCCTGCGCTCGCCGGGCGGCGGCGCCGCCCCCAACCTGGATTTTTAGAAAACTACCGGAGGTACTATGTCTGAACCAATAACGACCAAATCGGGTTTGCAGTATATAGACGTGGAAGTGGGCCAGGGCGCGGCCGCCGTGGCCGGCAAGCAGGTGACGGTGCATTACACCGGCACCCTGCGCGGCAATAAGAAATTCGACAGCTCGGTGGACCGCGACGAGCCGTTCACCTTCGAGCTGGGCGTGGGCCAGGTGATAAAGGGCTGGGACGAAGGCGTGGCCGGCATGCGCATAGGCGGCAAGCGCCGGCTCATCATCCCGCCGGAACTGGGCTACGGCACGCGCGGCGCCGGCTCGGTGATCCCCCCGGGGGCCACGCTGTTCTTCGAAGTGGAACTGCTGGGCGTGGACTAAGGGCGAAGGCCGCAAATAAGAACCGCCGGTTAGCGCCGGCGGTTTTTATTTTGGGTTATTTGAGGTGTTTCAGGGGCGTGCCGTCGTAGTCGGCGGCTATGGCGTCCAGCGCCTTGTCGGCGCCGGCTGGGTCCCGGCCGTAAAGCTTTAGCAGGCGCGCGGCCAGTTCGCGCGAATAGGCGTTGCGCGGCAGCCATACCCCGCGCAGGATCTCGTCGGCGTGCGACTGCGAGTGGGGGGAGGAAAGCAGTTCCACCTCTATGCTCTGGTTGGCCTGGTCGCGCAGGCTCTCCAGGCGGTGGTAGTAGGCCTTCAGCACCGGGTTCGGGCTTTTGGCCATTGAACTCCAGTCGCTCACCAGGTTCTCCAGCAGGCGCTCGGTGAAGTAGCCCAGCTCTTTGGCCAGCGCCCAGCGCGGGGCCTGGAATTCCGACTTCTCCTGCAGGAAAATTATCAACTCGGCTTTCGCGGCTTCGTCCGCCGAAGCCTGGCCGAACTGGTACTGCGCGCCGGTGGCCCGCCACGCCTTGCGCTCGCGGATGGGCGCGTCGCTGTTGAAAGGGGAATTCCCTTCGAAAGGGCTCGGCCGCCATTCGAACGGTTCGGGTTTGTAGGCCTGCTCCAGCGGCACAATGCGGTAAATATGGTCCTTGAGGTAGCTTTTCTTGTGGAAGATCAGCCCGCCGCCCAGGTAGAACACCCCGTGGTCCCCGCCGTTGAGAACCAGGATGTCCCCGGGTTTCAGGTCTTTGGCCGGCACGGGTTTATAATACATGGCCAGCAGCTGGTCTGTTTCCGGGTTGCCCACGTGGCGCAGTTTGCCGGGCGCCATGAGGCCGGCCGTGGTAAAAGCGGCGTTAAAGCAGTTGGGGCCGGCGAACCCGGCGTCCCGGTTGAACAGTTCTGCCGCGGCCGCCGGCAGGAAAGCGTTGAGCGAAACTATGGCCGCGCCGGGATCGGCCTGGGCCAGTTCCAGTTCGGCCGGGGTCTGCGGCTGCAGGGGAACGGCTTTGGCGGTTGGCGCCGAGGCGAAAGCGGCGCGCAGTTTGGCCGAGATGGCGTTGAGGTCGGCGCCGGGCTTAACGGCGGCCAGCACACTGCGGCCGGCGCCTATATGCGGCACGGCTATTTCCACGCCGTTCACGCTGTAGAAGGCTAATTTTGAGGCCGCCGGCCGGGCCTCGGGCAGTCGCAGCTCCGCGGAAGCGGCCCGCTCCGCGTTAACAGCGGGCAGTTCGAAAGCGGCAAGGTTGGCGCAGAGCGCCAGGGGCAGCAAGGCCTTAAAAAAGAGGAACATCCTTCATAGTATAGGGTAAGTCAGCGGGGCGCAGAAGAGCCATTGGACCATAAAAATACGGGGTCTAAAGGCCTACCTGCCAACGCGCCTGAATTTAAGTAAAATATCTTCATGCTTACGGACCTTACTTTGGACGAAGCCAGGGCGCTGGGCTCGCTGGTTGAAAAGTCACTGACCACGCGCGAACAGTACCCGCTTACTTTCAATTACCTCCTGGCCGCCTGCAACCAGAAAAGCAGCCGCGACCCCATAATGACCCTGGACCAGGACTCGCTCGGCCGCGCCGTGCAGGGCCTCATAGAGAAAGGCCTGGTGGAGCGCCAGCAGGCGCCCGGTGAGCGGGTGCCCAAGTTCCGCCACGACATAGGCAAACTGCTGGGTTCCGACGACGCCAAGGTCATAGGGATCATGACGGTGCTGCTGCTGCGCGGCCCGCAGACCCCCGGCGAGATAAAGAACCGCACCGACCGCCTCTGCTCTTTCGAAAGTACCGCCGAGGTGGAAGGGATAATGCAGGGCCTCTGCGCCGCGGCCGAACCCATGGCGGCGCGCCTGCCGCGCCAGCCCGGCCAGAAGGAAAGCCGTTACCGTCATCTTTTTTCCGGCGCCGGCCCTGCCGCCGAGGCCGGGCCCCAGACGGCTGCGCCGGCGGTTCAGCCCCCCCAGGCCGGCCCTGACAGAACGGCCGCCCTTGAGGCCCGCGTGGCCGCCCTCGAAGCCGCGGTGAAGGTCCTGGAAGAGAAAATAGCCGGCCCCGCTAAAGCGGAATAACCGGCCCCGCTGCCTGTGAGACATCGATGATGAAAAAACTCCTGCTCCCTCTCCTGCTTTTCTTCGCCGCCGCCGGCCCGGCCGCCGCGCAGGCCGTGATAGAGCGCGAGATAGCCTGCCCCGTCTGCGGCACGGAGTTCTATACCAAGCTGGACCTGGCCGAATCGCAGTACGAGATGCGCCTGGACCTCAGGCCGGTGGGCATAGAGGCGGGCCCCTGGCGCCTGCCGGAATGTCCCAAGTGCGGCTTCATCATTTTCAAGGCTGGCCTGAGCAAGCAGGAACTGGCCCGCAGCCGGGCCATGGTGAACTCGGCCGACTATAAGAAGATCCTGGTTCGCAGCACCTATTACCGCGCCGGCCTCATCTACGAGCGGCTGGAGAAGCCGCCTTTCGCCATAGCCAACAATTTCCTCAAGGCCTCCTGGCAGGAGGAACTCTACCCCGAGCTGCTCGCCGAAGACCAGGAGCTGGCCCTGCGCTATTTCAGCGACGCTATAAGGCTGGCCAAGGAGCACGACGAAGAGTGGGAGAACGCCAACCTGATGAAGGGGGAACTGCTGCGCCGCCTGGGCCGGTTCGGTCCGGCCGCGGTCCACTTCGAGGCCCTAAAGGGCATGAAGGAGTTCAAGGGCAATTTCCTGGGCGACATAGTGGCCTACCAGCTCAGGCTCTGCTCCCGGCAGGATTCCTCGCCGCGCACCCTGCAGGACGTGCGCGAGTTCAAGATGTCCCCGTTCGCCCGGGCCCTGCTGAACGCCAGGCGCTTCCTGGACGACCTGAAGAGCATGATAAAGAAATAGGAAAACACACCCGGGAAAGAACCGCCGCCAGCCGCGGCGGTTTTTTATTCCCCTGGGCCTGGAGGCCCTTGGCCGCTTGATGAGCATAGCTCCTGACGCGGCACAGACAATGTCTTGACAACTAGTTTAGTATATCCTAAACTACTATACAACATGAACAAGACCATGCTCGCCAAGGCGGACGGGATAGCAGGCATGCTTTCCTGTATTGCGCATCCCTCCCGCCTTATGATAATTTGTATGCTGTTGAAGAGGGAAATGTTCGTGCACGAGCTTATAGAGAAGCTGGGCACGAGCAAGGGGAACATCTCGCAGCATCTGCGCGTCCTTGCCGACCGCGGGCTTATTCAAAAGCGTCGCGACGGCAACCGCATCTTCTACAGCATCAAAGACCCCCGCCTGGAGGACCTGATCTCCAGGATCAAGAAGCTTTATTGCCCCAATTTCGACCTTTAATTCAGCAGGAGGATACTATGGACCTTAGCCAAGTGAAAGCAGCCAAAACGGTGGACGCGCGCTCTATGGCCTGCCCCGGCCCGCTTCTGGAAGCCAAAAAAGGCATAGCCGGCGTGCCGGTGGGCGGCATCCTGGAGATCCAGTCGGGCGACAAGGGCAGCCGCGAGGACATCCCGGCCTGGTGCGCCAAGTCCGGCCACGAATACCTGGGCGTCCTCGAAAGGGACGGTTATGATTCCCTTTTTGTAACCCGCAAGAAATAGAAGCCTTAACCCATGCGGAGGGGTGGCGACGGGTATGCTTTCGGAGGGGCGTCGCGGAGGCCGAGGCTTACGCAAGCGACGAGGCCGAGCGACGAGCGGCGAGCACGGTGTGCGAGACCGCGTACCCGAAGAAAGCATACCCTCGCCAGGCCCCCGACGCCTAACCTTTCGGCAATAAATACGCGTTCATGTCAAAAAAAATATTAATTATAACCACTAACCACAGTTCCTACCCGGGAGCCGACGCCGTGGGGCAGGCCAGGCTGGGGTACTCCGCCAACACCTACGTGATACGCGTACCGGACCCCGTCATGTTCCCGGAGGACTTCTACCTGCGGGCCTTCGACAAAGGCATAGCCGGCATCATCATCATGTCCTCCGGCTCCGACTGCCCTTACGAAGGCGCCTATGAGCGCCTGTCCAAGCGCATAGCCCGGGTCTACGAACAGATGCGGGCCAAGGGCATAGCGGCCAACCGCCTCAAGCTCACCACCATCTGCACCGTCTGCCGCGCGGCTTTCCTCAAAGAGATCTCCGAAATGGAAAAGGCGGTGGCCGCCATATGAACGAAGTCGAGAAAATAGAAGTAGACACCCTGGTAGTGGGCTCGGGCATAGCGGGGCTGCAGAGCGCCCTGGACCTGGCCGACCAGGGCTATTCCGTGGCCATAGTGGAGAAGAACCCCAGCATCGGCGGCAAGATGATCAGCCTCAGCAAGGTGTTCCCCACCCTGGACTGCGCCAGCTGCATCACCACCCCGCGCATGGCCAGCGTTTCGCATCACCCGCGCATCACCACCCTCACCTACAGCACCGTGGACGCCATCAAGCGCGAAGGCAAGACCTTCACCGCCGCCGTCACCCGCAAGCCGCGCTATATAGACGAAAAAGAATGCATCTCCTGCAAGCGCTGCGAAGAAGTCTGCCCGGTGCTGCTGCCCGACGAGTACGAGCAGGGCATGGGCGCCAAGAAGACCATCTCCATCCCTTTCACCAACGCCATCCCGCAGCTGCCCGTGATGCATCCCGAACACTGCATCCGCTGCGGCGCCTGCGCGCGCGCCTGTCCCAAGGACTGCATAGAATTCCTGCAGGAGCCGGCCCCGGTGGAGATCAAGGCCAAGGCCGTGATACTCGCCACCGGCTACGAGACCACGCCCATGACCGCCAAGAAACAGTACGGCATGGGCAAGCTCCCTAACGTTATTTCCCCGATGGCCGCCGAACGCCTGCTGGCCCCGCACGGTCCCTATGGCCGCGTGCTTCGCCCGTCCGACGGCATGGTGCCCGGCTCCATCGCCTACGTGCAGTGCGCCGGTTCGCGCGACAAGAGCATAGGTATTCCTTATTGCTCGCGCGTCTGCTGCATGTACGCCATCAAGCAGGCCATCCTGTTGTCCGGCTCGCTGCCCATAGCGGACATCACCATCTACTACATGGACATCCGCGCCTTCGGCAAAGGTTACGAGCAGTTCTATAACAACGCCCGGGCCATGGGCATCAACTTCGTGAAGGCCAAGGTGGCCCGGATCACCGAGGACGAAAAGCATAACCCCATACTGCGCATAGAGCGCCAGGAAGGCACCTCCGGGCCCGAAGAAGTTAAGCACGAGCTCGTGATCCTGTCGCAGGGGCTGGTCCCCGGCCACGATGCCGCCTCCTTCGGCCTCGGCGCGCAGAACAACGACTTCGGCTTCGTGAAACTCTCCGACGAGACGGTCTCTTCGGCCGTCACGGCCGGCGCGGGCGTGTTCGCCGCCGGCGTGGTGAAGGGGCCGCGCGACATTCCCGACTCGGTGGTGGACGCCGGCTCGGCCGCCATGGAAGCCGCCAGCTACATGAGGAAACTGTGATGGACGAGAAAATAACGGAAGCCGCGGCTAAAGACAATTACCGGCAGGAGCCGAAGGTCGGCGTTTACGTGTGCCATTGCGGCGGCAACATCTCCGACATCATAGACGTAAAAGCGGTGGCCGCGGCGCTGGCCAGGTATCCCGGCGTGGCGGTGGCCCGCGAGTACGCCTTCATGTGCTCGTCCAACGGCCAGGACCTCATAACCGAGGACATAAAGAAGCTGGGCATCAACCGCACGGTGGTGGCGGCCTGCTCGCCCAGCCTGCACGAGCTCACTTTTCGCGGCGTGCTGCAGCGCGCCGGAGTTAACCCCTACCTGCACGAACATATAAATATCCGCGAACAGGCCAGCTGGGTGCATAAGGCCGACCACGACGGCGCCACCGCCAAGGCCATAAAGCTGGCGCAGGCCGGCGTGGAGAAGGTGCTGCGCAAGGACGCGCTCAACGCTATCCGCGTGGCGGCCGAACAGAGGGTGGCCGTGATAGGCGGCGGCGTAGCGGGCATGCGCGCGGCGCTTTCCGCCGCGGGCAAGGGCCTGGAAGCCGTCATCATAGAGAAGGCCCCGCGCCTGGGCGGCCGGCTGCTGGAGCTCGGCAAAATGTACCCTTCCGGCGAGGAAGGACCGGCCGTGGCCAAAAAGCTGGAAGACCTGGTGCTGGCCGAACCCAAAATAACGGTTCACACCGGCGCCGAGATAGACTTCGTCAGCGGTTTCGTGGGCAACTTCAAGGTGAATTTTAAGAAACCCGACGGCAGTTCGCAGCAGGTGAAGGCCGGCGCCCTGGTAATGGCCACCGGCTACGAGCATTATAAGCCCGCGAAGGGCGAGTTCGGCTACGGCGAAGACGGCAACGTGCTTACCCTGCCGGAATTCATCTCGCTCATGAAGAAACTGCCGGCCGGCCGGCTGGAATACGGCGGCCGCGAGATAAAGAGCCTGGCCCTCATCCACTGCGTGGGTTCGCGCCAGGTGGAAGGGGTGCACAAGCCCCAGGCCGACGGCAAGATCAACGATTACTGCTCGCGCGTGTGCTGCACTTCGGCGCTTTACGCCGCCAACCAGCTGAAGGACAAGTATCCCGGCGTGCGCGTTTACGACGTGTACCGCGACATCCGCGCCTACGGCATGCAGCACGAAACCTATTACGACAAGGCCTCCAAGGACGGCGTGCTGTTCATGCGCCATAACGAAACCGACCAGCCCGTGGTAACATCGGACCGCACAGGCCACACCGTTAAGGTGAAGGACGTGCTGACCTGGGGCGAGGAACTGGAGTTCAAGGCGGACCTGGTGGTGCTGGTCACCGGCATGATGCCCGCCGACATCTCGCTTATCAGGTCGCAGATGAAGCTGCCCGCCAGCGCCGACCGCTTCCTGCAGGAAGTGCACCCCAAGCTGCGCCCCGTGGAGCTGGCCAATTCCGGCGTCTTCGTGGCCGGGGCCGCCCAGTACCCCATGGACGTCACCGAGGCCATGGCCTCGGCCGGCACCGCCGCGGCCAAGGCCGCCATCCTGCTGGCCGAGCCGGACATCCCGCTGGAACCTTTCGTGGCCGTGGTGGACGAACACAAGTGCACCGGCTGCGGTCTGTGCCCGCCCGAGTGTTCCTACGACGGGGCGCTCATGATGACGGAAAAGAACGGCAAAAAACTGGCCGTGGTGAACCCGGCGCTCTGCAAAGGCTGCGGCGCCTGCGTGGCGGTCTGTCCGGTCCGCGCCATAAACGTGGCCGGGTGGACGCTGGACCAGTTCGACGCCATGGTGGAAGCCATCGCAAAGGAATAATATGGCCGACGCTAAGAAACTCGCTGAACAGCTCAAAAAGCTTAACGAACTCCGCGGCCCTGTGCCGCAGGCCCTGCGCGACCAGGTGGCCGCGCAGAACAAGGCGCAGAAAGCCATTCTGGAAGCGCTCGGCAGCGGCCCCAAGACCGCGCCCGAACTGGCCGCCGCGGCCGGCCTCACGCATGAAAAGGCCATCTGGTACGTGGCCGCCCTGCGCAAGTACGGCCGGCTGGCCGACGTGCCCGGCAAGGGCGATTACCCCAAATACGAACTGAAGGGAGGGGACGCGAAATGAAGGTGAACCCCGAACTCATCGACGAGATCAAGAAATACGGCGCCTTCGACATCTCCGCCTGCTTTAACTGCGGCAACTGCACAGCCGTCTGCCCGCTGTCCAAGGAAGACGCCTCTTTCCCGCGCAAACTCATCCGCGCCGGCCACGTGGGCATGGAGGAAAAGATAGGTTCCGCCCTGGAGCCCTGGCACTGCTACTACTGCGGCGAATGCTCCGCCACCTGCCCGCGCGAGGCCCAGCCCGGCGAGTACATGATGGCCCTGCGCCGCTACCTCATCGCCAAATACGATATCACCGGCCTGTCCAAGATCTTCTACAAGACCGGCTGGCTGCAGACCTGGCTGGCACTCGGTATGCTGGCTTTCTTCTACTGGCTCTACGCCTCCTACACCGGGGATTTCGGGGCCCTCGCCGGGAAAATAGAGTTGGCCTTCCCCGTCTATGTCACCGTAGCGCTGGGCGGCTACGTCCTGAATATGTACCGCCACGCGGTGGTGAAACCGTTGGGCGGCATAAAGGCCTCGCTCAAGCCCGCGCATATCTACGAAACGCTGGTGCACGGCTTCACGCAGAAGAACTTCAACGGCTGCGAGGAGACCGACCTGGTGCGCTGGGCGGCGCACCTGCTGGTCATGAGCGGCTACGTGCTGACGCTGCTCATCTCCAACCTGCACCTGCTGGCGCCGCTGGACAAGCATTACGGCGCTTTCCACCCGGTGAGCCTGCTGGTCTGGTATGCGGGCTTCGGTATCCTCGTCGGCGGCGGGGTCATGTCGCTGCGCCGCGTCTTCAAGAGCGCCGAGTCCAGCAAGTTCTCGCACCCGAGCGACTGGCTGTTCGTGGTGACGATGTTCCTGATAGGCGCGAGCCTGCTCTTCACGCATTACCTCAACGTGGCCTACGGCCCGGGGGACCCGCTGCTCGCCAAGGTTTACCGCCTGAACATCGCCATAGAGACGGTGTGGATAATCCTCATAGTGCCGTTCACCAAGTGGATCCACATCTTCTTCCGCCCGCTCGCCGTCTATTTTCAACACGTTAAAAAGGAGGCTGAGGCCGGCACGGCCTTCAGCCTTAACCTGGGGGGAACCAAATGAAAAAAGCGGGCGTAATACGCTGTCAGCAGACCGAGGATATCTGCCCGGGCACCACGGACTTCAAGTTCGCGCAGCTGGGCAAGGGCGCTTTCGCCGAGACCGGGCCGGTGGAGATGACGGCCTTCGTCTCCTGCGGCGGCTGCCCCGGCAAGCGGGCCGTGATACGCGCGGAGGAGATGGTGGCCCGCGGCGTAGAGGTTATAGCCCTCGCGTCCTGCATAAAGAACGGCAACCCGCTGTGCTTCCCCTGTCCGCACGCGGAAGCCATGAAGGCCGCGATACTTAAGAAAGTAGGGGACAAGGTTAAGTTTTTGGATTACACGCATTAAGGAGAAACTATGGCTGACATCAAGGAACTGGAAGCGCAGGTAGCGGCCCTCAAGGCCGACGTGGAGACGCTCAAGGCCAACGCGCCCGAGGATAAGCTCTCCATGGTGGTAATGAGCGGCGACATGGACAAGCTGCTGGCCTCTTTCATCATCGCCACCGGCGCCGCCGCGATGTTCGAGAAGGTGGTGATGTTCTTTACCTTCTGGTCCATCCCGGCCCTGAAGGACCCGAACAAGACCGTGTCCAAGGACGTGGTCTCCAAGATGTTCGAGGTGATGCTGCCCAACGGCGCCGACGGCACCAAGCTCAGCAAGATGAACATGGGCGGCATGGGCAAGGCCATGATCAAGAGCATCATGAAGAAGCACAACGTGATGACGCTCGGGCAGCTGATGAAGACCGCGGCCGATTCCGGCGTGCAGATCTACGTCTGCCAGATGAGCATGGACCTGATGGGCTACAAGATGGAAGAGATGATAGATTACCCCAACCTCAAGAGCGCCGGCGTGGCCAAGTTCCTGGCCGAGGCCGGCAGCAGCAAGTCTTCGCTGTTCAT
>Ga0074197_1000583_pt1 | contig 42116 bp, 45 predicted proteins | sample EPASupsiteSAE305_FD_64526 | JGI IMG/M metagenome (GOLD analysis project Ga0074197, IMG submission 64526) | Bioremediated contaminated groundwater microbial communities from EPA Superfund site, New Mexico - SAE3-05 reassembly with SPADES | ecosystem: Environmental > Aquatic > Deep subsurface >...
TCAAAAATCAGAGGGACTATCTATGATGCCAGGACCATACCCAAATGGCTCTTTACACGTAAAAGCGCTCATCACAACATCAGCGTCCAAATGTGTAAAATTTTGCATATTTTCTGCTTCGAGAAGTGGCATGTCACCATTGAGGACAAGTAAACGCTCATACTTTGGTCTTACGCCACGGATGGCTCCACCCGTACCTGGGAAGTTTTGATGGTCTTGTATGATATAGTGGATATTGGAAAAATAACGATTCATTCTCTCTTGAACAAGATCTGCTTGATGGTATAAAATAACATGGATGTCATCGCTGATTTTTTGCGCTTCTTTGATGATGTGGTATAACATCTCAAAACCGCTGATCTCGTGAAGTACTTTTGGAAGTGTGGACTTCATACGTGTGCCAAGTCCCGCAGCCATAATCGCAATAGAAATATTCATAAATAGTGTTCCTAACAGTCAGATGAAATCTATTTTAACGAAAAGTTGTTTAAAGATTAAAACGTTTTTAACGCAAAACCAACTAAAATCATACGATAATATTGAAGGAACCCATTTGAAAAACCTAAAGAGAATTTTACTTTTATTATTACTTTGTATGACACCGATGGCTTTTGGTGCCGATACAATCCCTACAGTGAATCTCTCTTTAAGTGCACCAAATTCACCTCAGCAACTTGTGACCAGTATGAATTTAGTACTGGTGCTAACCATTTTGGTCTTAGCCCCTTCACTGGTTTTTATGATGACCAGTTTTTTACGTCTTCTCATTGTCTTTTCCTTCCTTCGTCAAGCGCTTGGAACACAGCAGATGCCCCCATCTCAGGTCATGGTCTCTTTGGCGATGATTTTGACGTTTTTCATTATGGAACCTGTTATGAAGGAATCCTATGAAATGGGCATTAAACCGTATCTTGCTGAAAAAATAAGTTATCAAGATGCCTTTGAAAAAGGTGCAGCTCCTTTTAAAGCCTTTATGATCCGCAATACCCGCGAGAAAGACTTAGCGCTTTTTTTCCGTATTCGTAATCTTGAAAACCCTAAAAACATTGAAGATGTGCCTTTAACCGTAGCTATGCCTGCATTTATGATCAGTGAGTTAAAGACAGCGTTTGAGATAGGCTTTTTGCTCTACCTTCCTTTCCTTGTTATTGACATGGTTGTAAGTTCTGTTTTGATGGCAATGGGTATGATGATGCTACCCCCTGTTATGATCTCTTTACCGTTTAAACTGTTGATTTTTGTTCTTGTTGATGGTTGGAATTTACTGGTACAAAAACTTGTGGAGAGCTTCCATTAATACGCATTTTCTCACTACGACCAAGATAGGCTTTAAACTTCACCATCCTCTGTTTGACGCTTTCATTCTAAAGCAAGGTGCACAACTTATCTACTTTCAACCAAAAGGAGAAATGCCACTTTTGTGGAGTGCTTCTCTTTCTACGTATGAAAAAGGTAAAGCATTTCGTGGAGGCATTCCTCTGTGTTGGCCTTGGTTTGGGAAAGTTGGTAGTCCTGCACATGGTTTTGCGCGTATTGTTGAATGGAATCTTGTAAATCATACAGAGACGAAAGAGGGAGTAACTCTTGTATTTGAATTGTGTGATTCTCCTCAAACCCGTACACTCTGGCCTTATGCGTTTCGAGTAAGACTTGAGATGCGTTTAGGACGTGATGTCACACTCTCCTTGCATGTTGATGCTAAAAGTGAAAGCACGGCGGCACTGCATACCTACTTTGCGTGTCAAAATAGTGAAGAGGTTGTAATTTTTGGACTGGGAAATAATTATAAAGATACATTGAACAATGGCATATCGTGTGAGAGTCAGATTGAAATTTTGCATATTAACCAAGCGATTGATCGTATTTATACTCAACCAGAAACGAAGACGAGTTTTCAAGAAAACAACCGTACGATCACTATTTCTCACGTAAATCATAGCGATGTTGTCGTGTGGAACCCTTGGAAAGAGGGTGCAGAAAAACTTACCGATATGCAAAATGACGACTATAGACAGATGTTATGCATCGAGACGGCTCGAATCTCAAAACCTCTTAGTACGTATGATCATTTAGAAGTAACAATAGCCATTTCCTAAAATCACATTTTGTTAGAGAGCTTAGGCTCGCAGACAGCTCCTTCACTGAGTGTACCACATGTTTTAACGTAGTCAATACCCCAGTCAAACATCTCATTGAAAACAGGACGTAGCTTTTCTCCAATAGGGGTTAATGAATAAACAACTTTTGGAGGAATCTCAGGGAAAACTTCACGCGCAATAATCCCTTTTTCTTCGAGTTCTCTTAGTTTTACAGTTAGCGTTTTTTGGGTAATTTCGCAGACTTCTTCAAACAGTTCTTTGTAACGTTTCTTACCTTCTAATAAATGCCAGATAATTCCCAATTTCCATTTATCATTAAAAATATCTTGTGCGATGGCAATGGCGCATTTATACTCTTTCCCATTGACTAAATACATGATATGTAAACCTTTTTTTATTGAATTATACCATAAATACAAAAATATATCATTACATACTAAAAGTATCGTAAGGATATATTAAGGGCATAGCCATTATAATTTTCCAAAATAAATAGATTATAAAGGAAGAAAATGAAAAATGTACTCATCATTAATGGTCATCAAAAATACCCTGTTGTAGCAGAGGGAAATCTTACTCAAGCATATATAGATACAGCAACTCAGTTCTTTAAAGAGAATGGATTTAATGTGAAACATTCTGTTGTTGAGAGTGCGTATGATATTAAAGAGGAGCTTGAGAAATTCGCTTGGGCTGATTATATTCTCTTTCAATATCCTATTTACTGGATGGGTGTGCCTTGGATAACTAAAAAGTATATTGATGAGATTTTTTCTATGGGAAAAGATACTGTTACCTATGTAAGTGATGGAAGAACCAGAAGTGATGCTACAAAGCGTTATGGTAGTGGTGGATTAATGCAAGGTAAAAAGTATATGCTCTCTCTAACCTATAACTGCCCAACGACTGAGTTTAACAATAAAGAGGGATTTTTTAGTGGACTTAACCTCGATGAAGCCAACGTTGCAACCCATAAAACATTCCAATTTTGTGGCGCGGAGCCATTAGAAACGTTCTCAGTGCATGATATTTTTAAAGGTGATTTAGATTTGGAAAAAGAGAAAGCACGTTTTAGTGCACATTTGGCTAAAAACTTCAAGTAATTATAATGGTGGTATGAAAGTACCACCACTTTCTTATATATAAAGCTCAAATCCCTTTTGTTGTTTTAAAATGCTATCAAAGAGTTTTTGTGCTTCTTCAAGTAGTTTTTCATTTTGTTTTTGTGCTTTTTCTAAAATTTTGTCAAGACTTTTGAGTATAGAATCATTGGCATAGTTTTGTGTGTTCAGATCTTTAAAAGTTGGCAAGAGTGAATTGATATCATAAGCGGTATTGGTTGTTTTTGCTTGAGAAGTAGACGTTCCACTTTTTTCTACATTTTTAAGGTATTCATCCATCATAGGTTGAATTTGCTTCATAGCCGCATCAATCTCTTTTTGGTCCTGCGCATCAATTCCATTGCCTTGGTAGTGAAAACTATAGCCGTATGCATGGGACAAAGAAAGTGATGTTGTAGTCGTTGTTCCACTTTGTTCATGAGAAAGTTCTACAGAGCGTTCGTCATACATACTAAGATCAATAGTATCACCACTGCTGGTTTTAAGAGAAAAATCTAAACTATTGTAACTGTAATTGTTTGCGTTTATACTCTGCATAGTAACTCCTTTAGTTGAAGCTAAATCGGCATATTGATATTTTATTTTAGATGGTTATAAGACAATCGAGTTTATTTTGTACCGACTCGATTTTTTGGTGCATACCATCTTCTCTATTGGGTCTTATGTCAAACTTTAAGCAGGCATAGACTCTTTCCGATGCTTCAAGAAGTGCGTACGCATTTTCAATGAGCTTTAATGCTTCAGACATTGTAGGAGTTTCCACGACAGTACTCATAGGTGTAAGCTTATAGCTATAGCCACTCTCGTGAATCATCTGCACAATACGCGCGACATCCGCACTTTTACTCCCTGTTCCTTCAAGAGGAAACATACTAAATTCCATTAAAACGCTCATTCCTACTCCTTTGATTTAACTGTCAAAACCACTGTGAAATTTACGCTCTTTTGCTACAACAATCTCTTTTTGACGTTCTTTTTTATGCATGTCTTTTTCAACAAAAATAGGTTTACGTGTAATAGGATGTAATCCTGTATAGTACATAAGCGTTGCGTACGTTGAAGGAGTTGGCGTAAAGATTTGCGCTTGCTCAGGATTGATCTTAAGTACATTGCTGGCAAATTGTTTGAGAGAGTGCATATGTTTCTCTTCACAGCCAGGATGAGCGGCGATAAGATAGTACGTTAAAAACTGTTTCTTGCCAGACTCACGACTTAACCTATCAAAAAGTGCTTTAAACTCTACCAATGACTCTTTACCAGGTTTACCCATTAGTGCCAAGATCTCATCATCAATATGTTCAGGTGCAATTTTCATCTGACCGCTAAGGTGATGTTCCACAATCTCTTTTAGATACTCATACCCATAGGCTTTATCATCACTGATCAGATCATAACGAATACCAGAAGCCACAAATGCTTTTTTAATGCCAGGAAGCGCTCTTACTTTTCTAAGTAAATCCAACTGTTTTTTATGCGTAGGCTTGAGTGCCTTGCAGAGTTTTGGAAACATACAACTCTTCTCTTCACACGTTCCTTTGGTTACCTTCTTATGACACTCATAACCGTACATATTTGCCGTTGGTCCGCCAAGATCAGAGATAATGCCTTTAAAATCTTTATACGTTGTAAAGTATTTGGCCTCTTTGAGGATAGAACTCTCGCTACGGCTTCTTATGGTGCGTCCTTGATGCACACTAATGGCACAGAAACTACATTCCCCATAACAGCCTTGATGGGTTGAAATGGAAAATTTAATCGTTTCAAGTGCTTTGATAGCACCATCTTTTTTATGGTAAGGGTGAACATCTCGCATAAATGGAAGTGCACTTACGTTGTCCATCTCTTCTGTGGTAAGGTAGAGAGCAGGTGGATTTTGGATGAGGTAGCGATCATCTACTTTTTGGCAGAGCCCTTTAGCTGATATAGGATCATTATTGTGGTAAAAGATGTCAAACATATCCATGAATTTTAGTTTATCATCTAGTGTCTCAGCGTGACTTGGAAGAGAAAGATACTCCTCTTTTGGCTCTTTGGAGATATAGCAAAGTCCTCGAATATTTAAAGGGGATATGCCCTTATTTAGGGCATCTGCAAATTCTAAAATGCTTTTATCAGACATTCCATAAAGGAGATAATCTGCTTTGGCATCAAACAAAATAGGCTTTCTAAGTTTGTTGCTCCAAAAATCATAATGTGTCACACGCCTCAGACTCGCTTCAATGCCACCCAACATAATAGGGACAGTGTTTTTAAAGTGTTGTCGGATGAGGTTGGTGTAGACAAGGCTGGCTCGATCAGGACGTTTGTTATTGATGCCACCAGGGGTGTAATCATCACTGTTTCTAAATTTTTTTGTTGCAGTATAGTTCGATACCATAGAATCAACACTGCCTCCACTCACACCCCAAAAAAGGCGTGGTTCGCCCAAACGTGTAATGTCAACATCGCTTTTAACATCAGGTTGACCGATGATGCCTACTTTATACCCAGCATGCTCTAGCACACGACCGACAACGGAAACGCCCATATAAGGGCTATCGATATACGCATCTGAGGTGATAAGTATGATGTCCAGTTGCGACCATCCTCTTTGTTTCATCTCTTCGTGTGTTGTAACTAAAAACATGCTTTTCCTCTATCGCTAATATAGATATAAATATAGCACAACACCTCTATGTTTTGGCTTTTTTAAGATTGTTAGTAGTAATATCACAGCAATTATCATTTGGAGGATAAGTTTGAAAAATTCACTCTATTTTAACATTAAAGTAGAAGAGGGCATCTTCGATAAAATCGTAGCTGAACAACAAAGCATTGGTTATTATACATTGCCAGAACAAGATATTAGCGAGCTTGTAAACTACTTAGAAGATTTTAAATCTAAAAACGATTACGATGCGATCAAAGATATCGCCATTATTGGTATTGGTGGAAGTTCACTAGGACCTAAAGCGATTTTTAGAGCATTGCAAGGTATTCGTGATTTTGACAAACGATTGCACCTTTTTGAAAGTACTGATCCTGCATCGATTCGTTCAACACTCAACAAATTAGACATTAAAAATACGCATTTCTTTGTTATCAGTAAATCAGGTACAACCATTGAGACAATCTCTGTTTACAAATATGTTCTCTCTTTATTGAAAGCAAAAGACATCTCCTTAGATTATCGTTTTACGTTTGTAACAGATAGTGGTTCAAAACTTGAAGCACATGCAAAAACGTTTAACTCTTTTGTTCTTCACATTCCTGTCAATGTCGGTGGACGTTTTTCAGTACTGAGTGCCGCAGGACTTGCGCCATTATTCCTTGTTGGTGTCGATATTCAACGATTATTAGATGGTGCAAGAGCAATTAAAAAAAGCTTCTTTGAAGATGGTTATATCAAAGAAACTTTGATGAAAAAAGCAACCTATTATGCTAAAAACTCTATGCATTATAATATCAATACACTTTTTGCTTACTCTGAGAGCTTAGACTGCTTTACAGATTGGTATGTACAACTTTGGGGCGAGAGTTTAGGTAAAAAGCAACGCCATAGTAGTTTCAACGTAGGTCTTACACCGGTTGGACTCATCGGTCCAAAAGATCAGCACTCCTTTTTACAGCTTATTGTAGAAGGTCTACGTGATAAGAGTGTTACTGTTCTTAAGATTGATAACTTTGACGATAAAATCAAAATTCCTTCTATCACACTTAAAGAGCTTGAGGGATTAGATCTAATGAATGGCATCGCATTCTGTGATCTTATCAATATGCAAGCAGACTCAACCATTGAAGCACTTCTCGATAAAAAAGATATCCCTATCGACACCATTACATTGCAACACATTGATGAAGAAAACATTGGTAAGTTGATTTTCTATTATGAGCTTCTCACATCACTTGTTGGTCAAATGATGAATGTTAATACGTACGACCAACCAGGTGTTGAGAGTGGTAAGAAAATTTTAGAGGGTAAATTAATCGAAGAGAAAAAGAATTTTCCTAAAAAAGGAAAATAAATTGCTATAAGGCTGGGAGAATAACTCCCAGCTCTTATTATTCTGCTATAAAAACAAGCGCTTGTTCATACAAAGCTGAACCCATTTTCCCCCACATTGAAAAGAGATGAACTTCTTGTTCGCTTATATTAAAGTTGTGTGCGATTTTATCAATGATTTTATGTTCATATATGCCAAACTTATCATCGACATGCACCAAGACCATCAATGCAAGTAGGACAATTCTTTGACTTTTTGATGATGAAAAAATGGCTAAAATATCTTCCAATACAAAACTTTTTACATCAATCTCAATATTTTCAATGCCCATTTCCGTGCAGTATTCATCAACAACTTCACGCTCTTTTGGTCCATATTCTCCGTCAAGTTGGGCGACATATTGTGCAAGTTGTAAAAAAGCAAATTTTTCTTCAGTTTTGAGTTTCATAAGTAACAATTTGTACTCCTTTGATATTAAATCCCCATAATTATAGTAAAACATTTTAAATGAACATTAATAAACATGGTAAAATGAATGAAAGTGCATTTTGAAGGAAAGACCGTGGATAAAAAATTACGTAAAAGTGAAAAGATTTTAGACGCAGCATTGATGCTCTTTTCAACGCAAGGCTTTTATGCAACGACAATTCCTGATATTGCGAAAGCCATGGGGATGAGTGTTGGAAATATTTATAACTACTTTTCTTCTAAGGAGATGCTTGCAAAGGAAATTATCAAGTACTCTTCCGATATTTTAGGCTCCGAAATTCGTAAAGTCAATGAAAGTGAAGGGAGTGCAAAAGAAAAAATTCGTAAAATTGTAGCACTCTATTTTGAGATGGCATCTTCAAAACCACAACATATTAACTACTTTTTACGTGTGTATCTTGCCAACAAAGAGGTATTTAAAGATGGTTGTGAAGGAATGGTCTGTGTTTCTTCATTTATAACAGAGCTAATGATTTTCTTTGAAGAAGGCGTTGCAAAAGGGGAACTTCGCAATCAAGATTTCTTTTCTGCTTTTGGACTTTTTATGGGGTATTTAGGTGGTTTTGTATTTTTAAGTGGCGAGGGAGTGCTAGATAAGCCATTAACCCATTACGTGGATGAAATTTCACTTAATATTTATAACGCACTCAAACAACAATAATGTCTCATAAATCTTCTATTATTTGGCTTCAAGGGCTTACGTGTAATGGCAATAGCCACTCATTTTTAAATTATACACATATGCCAAGTTTTGCGGCATCTTTTGATATGTTATACCATCCATTATGGTGCAGTAATGAAGAGTTTTTATCGCTTTTAAATAGTGAAAAAACATTTGATTTTCTTATTCTAGAAGGCGCTCTTAGTCACGATGAGCGTTTACTTCAACGTTTTAATCTTCCTTTTTTTGAAATTCTAGATAACCTTTCTGCTCGTGCAAAACATATAATATGTGCAGGGAGTTGTGCAAGTTTTGGTGGTATCTTTAGATTGCGTGACCCACAAAAAATTACAGGAGCACTCTTTAGCGGTAAAGAGAAGGGTGGTTATTGGTTAGAAAAAAACAATGTGATTAACATTACAGGTTGCCCTGTACATCCGAGGTGGTTAGTAGAAACACTGATGACATTACATAATGGTGAACACGTATCCTTAGATGAGTATTTGCGTCCGAAAGAAGTCTTTTCATATTTGGTGCACCATGGATGTTTGAGAAATGAATACTTTGAATGGAAAGTCGATAGTAAACAGCTTGGAGAACGAGAAGGATGTTTATTTTATGAACATGGTTGTTTAGGACCTATGAGCCATGCCAATTGTAATAAAATTCTATGGAATGATATCAGCTCAAAAACACGAGCGGGATCTCCTTGTTTAGGGTGTACTGAGTTTGATTTTCCACGTCGAGCGCTCTATGAAACCCAAAAAAATATGTCCTTACCGCAAACACCTTTTGGGATTAGTAAACGTGCTTATTACACCCTTGCAGGTGTTGCAAAAAGTTTTAAGATAGATAGACTTGAAAAGAAGTTGATTGATGAAGATAACTAAAGAGATTATTGAACGTATTGAAGGTGAAGCAACCTTAGAGTTGGAGTGGGAAAATGAGCAGGTCAGTTTTGCCAAAATTAAATTTTTTAATTACAGAGGCATTGAAGAGATTTTAAAAAAACGTCCATTGCTAGATGCATTAGCGCTTACTCCTAGAGTATGCGGTATTTGTTCACATTCTCACGCTATTGCTTCTGTTTTGGCGATTGAGGCGTGTTATAAAAATGCTGGAGAGGCTTTAACGATAAGCCAAAAAGCAAAAGACATTCGAGAAATCGCACTGAATGCCGAGAAAATTCACAATCATATTAAATGGTATTTTTTTACCATACTTCCTGAACTCAAAAGAATTAGCGATACATCTTATAAAGGGAATGCTTTTAAGGACAAACAATGGTTTGAGGCTCAACAAGCTGTCATTCAAACACTTAAAATGGGTTCTCATTTTACCGGACAATGGCCACATGGCTCTTTTGTTATGGCTGGTGGAGTAACGTGTGATCCTCTAAAAAGCGATATTATAAGTGCATTAGGTTGCTTGGATGCTGTCATTGCCTTTTGTGAAGAGCACTTCTATGGAATGCATTTAGAAGAGTTCTTGAGCTTTGACTCAGCACTGCAAGTTATGTCAGCTTCTTCTGCTTTGTCATATGGCATTGATGAAATGATTAAGTATGGCTTTGATCGTTTAGGGCGAAGTTTTGATCGTTTTTTAGCTTTAGGAGAGTCGTATCGTTATGAGGGAAGCCTCAAGGCGGCTAAGACAACGGTTTTAGGAGCTGATCTTAAATACGTGCATGAGAGTACAGAACATACATTTTTTGAGGACAAGCACAAAGGTTATACCTATTCCAAGAGTGCGATGTATCGAAGGAATTATTGTGAAGTTGGACCTTTAGCACGTATGATGGTCTCCAAAGATGCATTGATGCGTGATTTTCATCGAAGATTTAAAGATGCAGCATTGACGCGCGTTGTAGCACGTGCTGTTGAATGCGCACATCTATTGTTAAGAACAAAAACACTTTTAGAGCAACTAAATCTTAAAGAACCTTCTTTGATTTTACCCAAAAGAGATATTTATAGCCTCAGTGGTGAAGGCATTGGTGTGATTGAAGCACCACGTGGCTCTTTGATCCATTATGTAGTAGCACAACAAGGCGTTATAGAATCCTATGACATTATCACTCCAACTGTATGGAATTTAGGAAATGGTGATAAAGAGAATCCTTCTACTGCTCAAAAAGCTATAATCGGTCTAAACTCATTTACCAAAGCAGACTTTATTCTCAAAAGTTTTGACGTTTGTTCTGTGTGTACAACCCAATAAACGTATTATTTCGCGTGTGACAATTTAGCCATTTTTAATATAATACACTTTTTATCCTCTTTTTTTGTTACTTTTCTACTCTGTTGAATTAAAATACCCTTAATTATGTGCCTTCCTGGCATATTGTGAAACATTTTTTGATTTAATTCTAAATGAATACTCATTCAGGTAAACAAATATTGTCTGTTTTCTGAATAATGCCTTAACTTTTTGATCTTGGAAAATTTACACAGGAGAGATTTATGGAACACGCTAAACTGTACGAAAGGCTTGCTGAGAGACTTAGCAATCTTGAGAAGTTCCCCCGTATTAAGGAGGACAAATCTATTGCGGCACTGATGGAAGAGAATGGTATCAGCCGTAGAGATTTTATGAAGTGGGCAGCAGGTGTAACTGCAATGTTGTCATTACCTTCAACATTTACACCGCTAATGGCACAAGCTGCTGAGCTTACTGACCGTTTACCAGTTATTTGGTTGCACATGGCAGAGTGTACAGGTTGTAGTGAGAGTTTGTTAAGAACAGATGCTCCAACAATCGATAGTTTGATTTTTGATCACATTTCACTCGAATACCATGAGACACTAATGGTTGCCTGTGGTTGGCAAGCTGAGCACAACTTAGAGAGTGCGATTGAGAAATACAAAGGTAAATACATCTTAATGGTAGAAGGTGGTATTCCTGCAGGTAGCAGTGAATTCTTCTTAACTGTTGGACCACACGGACAAACAGGTCAAAAAAGTGCACAAAAAGCAGCTGATTCTGCAGCAGCTATTTTTGCTATTGGTTCTTGTTCAAGCTTTGGTGGTATCCAAGCAGCTCATCCAAACCCAACCAATGCGCAACCTCTTAGTAAAGTAACTAATAAACCAGTTATCAATGTTCCAGGCTGTCCTCCAAGTGAGAAAAATATTGTAGGCAACGTTTTACATTATATTCTTTTTGGCACACTTCCAGCACTTGATGCATATAATCGTCCAAAATGGGCATATGGACTTAGAATTCATGACCTTTGTGAAAGACGTGGACACTTTGATGCAGGTGAATTCGTTCAAGAATTCGGTGATGCAGGTGCTAAAAAAGGTTTCTGTCTTTATAAAGTGGGTTGTAAAGGTCCTTATACTTACAATAACTGTTCACGTGAGAGATTTAACCAACATACTTCTTGGCCAGTTCAAGCAGGTCACGGCTGTATTGGTTGTTCAGAGCCAGGTTTCTGGGATAACATGGGACCATTTGAAGAACCTCTAGGTGATAGACTATATCATACAGTTTATGGCGAAGGTGCTGACAAAACTGCTGATAAAGTAGGTGTAGCGCTTCTAACTGCAACGGCAGTAGGTATTGCGGCTCATGCGGCGATTGCTGCGGTTAAGGGCAGTGGAAAAACTGAAGAATAATTGAAGGATAAGATAATGAGTAAAAGAATCGTAGTAGATCCAATCACCAGAATCGAAGGTCACTTAAGGGTAGAAGTTATCGTTGATGATAACAATGTTGTTACTGAAGCATACTCTTCTTCAACACTTTGGAGAGGTATCGAGACTATCCTTAAAGGCAGAGACCCAAGAGATGCAGGCTTTATGGTACAAAGAATTTGTGGTGTTTGTACATACTCACACTACAAAGCGGGTATTATGGCAGTTGAAGACGCTCTAGGAATTGAGCCACCACTTAATGCAAAATTGACACGTACATTGATGAACAATGCACTTTTCTTACACGATCACGTTGTTCACTTCTATCATCTTCATGGTCTTGACTGGGTTGATGTTGTTTCAGCTCTTAAAGCTGATCCGCATAAAGCTGCAGCTGAGTCATTCAAATACACAGACGCTCCAATCGCGTGTGGTGCAGATGACCTAGTAGCAACTCAAAAAAGAGTAGCTGAATTTGTTAAAAAAGGACACCTTGGACCATTCGCTAATGCGTACTGGGGACATCCAACATACAAATTGACACCAGAGCAAAACCTTATCGCGGTTTCTCACTACCTTAAAGCACTTGAGCTTCAAAGAACAGTTGCTCAAATGATGGCTATTTTTGGTGCAAAACAACCACACCCGCAAAGCTTAACTGTTGGTGGTGTCACATGTGTTATGGATCTTCAAACACCTTCACGTTTAGGTGAGTATTTAACTAAATTTAAAGAGATTGCAGATTTCGTTAACCGTGCATATTATCCAGACGTTGTTATGGCTGGAAAAGCGTACGCTGGCGAGCCAAGTGTTACAGGAGGCTTGGGTGTACCAAATCTCTTTACACAAAAAGAGTTCCAAATTAACGCGAAAGAGTTCTTATTTGAGAGTGGCGTAATGTTGGGTGAAGATGTTGTTAACTTGATTACAGGTAAACCATTTAAAGTTCAAACATTAGATGAGAGCAAAATTACAGAAGAAGCGACACGTGCATGGTATAAAGACAATGCTGCATATCATCCATATGAAGGTCGCCAAGAGCCTAACTACACAGGCTTTAAAGACGCTCAAACGATCAATGACAAAGGTGTTCTTGCTCCTACAAAAGTTATTGATGAAAACGGTAAATATACTTGGATTAAAGCACCTCGTTACGATGGTAAACCACTTCAAGTTGGACCATTGGCAAATATCGTTGTTAACTATGCATTAGGTAACAAACGTGTTAAAGTGGTTGTTGATAAATTCTTGAAAGATACAGGTCTTCCTATTACAGCTGTTGCTTCAACACTTGGTCGTACAGCATGTCGTATGATCGAAGCTAAAGTTATTGCTGATAATGGTTTAGAAGCATTTAACGCATTGATTCAAAACTTAAAAGTTGACGATGCTACATGTACAAGTTACAAAATTGATAAAAACAAAGAGTACAAAGGTCGCTACATTGGTCACGTACCACGTGGTGTTCTAAGTCACTGGGTTAAAATCAAAAATGGTGTGATTGAAAACTACCAAGCTGTAGTACCTAGTACATGGAATGCAAGTCCAAAAGATGCTAAAGGTGTTAGAGGATCTTATGAAGAATCTCTCATTGGCTTGAAGATCACAGATCTTTCTCAACCGCTTGAAATTGTAAGAATCATCCACTCTTATGATCCATGTCTAGCATGTGCTGTACATGTTATGGATACAAAAGGTAATGAGATGAGCAGTTATAAGGTCAATGTTAACGGCGCATCTTGCTAAAAGCGAAAGGGAGTCTAACAATGAAAAGAGATATAGAATTTGAGTTCTCGGCAGGGCTTCGTTGGACGCACTGGCTTAGAGCAATTGCTATTTTTGTATTAACGGTGACAGGTTTTTATTTAACCTATGTGTTCATCGCTCCTGAAGCATCAGATGAGCCTATCCTCTTTTTGAATGCAAAATTCAGAATGTGGCATGAAATAGCAGGGTTTTTGCTAATTGCAATTACACTCTACAAAACATACCTCTTCTGTGTTGATAGCATCAGTTCAAAAGAGAGAATATCGTTTTTAGATTTTGTAAGTCCAAAAATATGGATTCAACAGCTTAAATATTACCTTTTTATGGGGGAACACCCTCATTTAAGAGGTGTTTATAATCCGTTGCAATTTGTAGCATATGTTGGTCTTTATGCAATGATTTTCATCATTAGCTTAACAGGTCTTATTTTATATGTTCATTGTTATCAAGGTGGTGGTATTGGTCTTTTCTTATATGACTATATGCGCCCAATTGAAGCAATGCTTGGCGGACTTGCAATGGTAAGAGAGATTCACCATATCGTTATGTGGGGTATCTTGATCTTCTTACCAATTCACATCTATATGGCAATCTTTAACTCTATTATGGGTAAAGAGGGTTCAATGGATGCGATTATTAGTGGTTACAAATTTCATAAACAACACAAACACTAAGAGAGCCTTTTCTTGAAAGTGTTGATTTTGGGCATTGGCAATGTGATGTTCTCCGACGAAGGCGTCGGAGTTCATCTTTGCCGCCTTGTTGAACAAAAGTATCAGTTTTCTTCGCCAGAACACACCCTCACATTTGTTGATGGTGGAACCCTCGCACAAAGATTAATCCCTATTATTGCTGAGTATGAATATCTCATCGTTCTTGATTGTGTTGATGCACATGATGGAGAGATTGGTGATGTGTACTTTTTTGATTTTGAAAATGTACCTAATACCATTACATGGCAAGGCAGTGCACATGAAGTGGAGATGCTTCAAACACTCACAATGATGGATATGGTAGGAGATCGTCCTCCTACAAAAGTTGTTGGTATTATTCCAGAAGTTGTAGATGACACCACATTAGAACTAACCCCTGCCGTTTTAAAAGGTAGTTCTGTAATGGAGAGCGTTTTACTTAAACATTTGGTAGAATTAGGATTTTCGTATCAGCAAATCAGCGATATTGATATCCAAAGCGTTGCCAATATGTCCTGTCTGGAGGATCGATGATCTTAGCATTCGAATTTAATTATGTTTCCAACAATGGTATTTTAGAAAATTTACTCAAAGAAATTGCGAATGATTTTGGCATTAGTCATAAAATTATTCGTAAAGACTCTATCGTCACACTTTTTGTAGAAGAAGATGAGACACGCTTGTGTACGTTTGCCGATACGCTTTCTGCATCTCTTCCATTGTCAATCTTTTTTAAATCCTCTAGCGTAGAAGTTGTGGATACGATGTCTGATATTACTGAGGTTATTCCACCTCTTGCATACACCATCGAATTTACTCCAAAAATCTTAGCTTCAGTGGATAATCCAAATTCTGAATACTATCTTGCACCTTTCATCTCTGCGTCTCGTACCAATGTAAAGTTGTACCAAAACGAAAACGAACTTTTACATGGTAGTGATACCAAAGCTTATGAAGCGGTGTATGACAGGTTATCAGAATTGATTGCAAATGGTGAAAATGTAACTATTCAAACTAAAAATGGATCATATGTCTATGGAAAGATAGAAAATATCGCTTCATGTACACAAACGCTTGAGGTGATTGCGACTGATCTGTCTGTTGTAGAGCGTATGGTCGTTTGTAGAGAGAATGAAATTAAAGCGTTAGCATCACTTGAGCGTCCAGCCATTCGTTTTAAAGTTAATGCATTGTTTTCACAAAAAGGTATTGTGAAAGAGTCTCGCGTTATATTGAGACTTGCAGATGATCTTTTTATGTATCAGCTTTCAAAGCGCCTCTTTAGTAAAGGAGTCCAGTTCCTTTTCAAAGCAACGACGCAAAACTGTAAAGCATCTTATAGTGTTCAGTTTGATGCCAAGTTACAAGCTATTGAGCCACTATTGGTTAGTGTTCTTGAAAACGGTGCTATTTTGATTGTAAAAGGAAGCGATTATGCATCTTCTACACTCAAAGCCAGTTTGGAAAAATTTGATGAGCCTTCTCATGGAGCATTTGCTTCTATCATGCAAGAGCATCAGCTTTTTGATGCAACGACAAGTTGTTTTTATCTAAGTACGCTTCATAATGATCGTATTATGCACTATTCGAAAGAGCATGGTATGTTAAATCTCATAGAGATTTCTCTACCGTCTTCCTTTGAAGAGCTGTTTGCTGAAATTGGGAGAAGTAGCCCGAATGCGGAGCGTTTGGTTGCTAACTATAAAGAGCAATTTCCTGAAATTTACGCTAAAGCGATTGAGACGAATATTCCAAGTGATACACCAAAAAGTATCTACTCATTGTGGAAAATTGTTGCTATGGTCTTGGGTCTTAGTGAAACATTTGAGAGTGCTGCTGAACAGCTTATCGAAAATGCTGAAGACTTTGGCGGTCAAAAAGGGCCACGCATTGACTATTTCTTGCAAAAAGAAGATGCGTTAAGCTCTGATATTGACTATGTAAGATTAGTACGCAGTGGCATTAGTTATAAATTAGCAGGTACAGATAACACAACGTTAAGCTTTGGTTATATGGAAAGCCTCTCTTATTTTATCTCTGATCTTTGTGACACACATAAAGAGAATTTGCTAACAAGTAAAATTGTGCTTGGTGGTTCTTTATTTGGCTACAAACGATTTTCTGAGATGATCGCTAAAAATCTTAAACCAAATCATACGATTTGCTTTAATAAAGAATTGCCGATTGACCAATAAATCTCGTCTGATTTATCATATCGAAGGTATTGTCCAAGGGGTTGGGTTCCGCCCCTTTGTCTATACCATAGCCCTGCGTTACGGCCTAAACGGTTTTGTTCTCAATAATTCTAAAGGTGTTTTGATTGAGATAGAAGGATTTGAAGAGAGTCTTGATGCATTTGAAAAGGCTTTGTTTAAAGAACTTCCTCCCTTAGCAAGAATCGATTTTTGGACTAAAGAGGCAATCACCCATAAAGGTGATACAACATTTGAAATTCACCATAGCGATGAAGCTTATACAAAGTCTTCACCTGTTTTGCCCGATATGTCTATCTGTGATGAGTGCCTTGCTGAGCTAAAAGATCCTCATAATAGACGCTATCACTATTTTTTTACTAACTGTACTAATTGTGGTCCTCGTTATTCTATCATCAAAACAGTTCCTTATGATAGACCTTATACATCAATGCAACCTTTTGTCATGTGTGATGAATGTAAAGATGAGTATACCAATCCGCTGAATCGTCGCTATCATGCTCAGCCCATTAGTTGTTCAAAATGTGGACCAACACTTGTTTTACGCTCCATGCAAGGTGACTTACTAAGCAAAAACGAAGAGGCAATCATCAAATTGGCTGAGTTGATTAATACAGGACATATCGTAGCAATGAAAGGCATGGGTGGTTTTCACTTGATGTGTGATGCGACCAATGAGATCGTTGTAGGACGTTTACGTGAGCGTAAGCATCGTCCTACAAAACCTTTTGCTGTAATGTTTAAAGATATCGAAGCGATAAAAGAAGTGTGTGAGCTAAGTTATAAAGAAGAAGAGGGCATATTATCGCTACTCCGTCCCATTGTTCTTGTTAAAAGAAAAAGAGGTCTTTCTAAGATTAGCTCCCTTATTGCACCGCATATTGATCGCCTGGGTGTATTTTTACCCTATACTCCTTTACATATCATGTTATTTGAATACTTGAAAAATCCTATCATCGCAACCAGTGCCAATAGAGCAGGTGAGCCTATCATTAGTGATGCACAACTCCTTGAGCAAAAATTAGATGGTGTGATTGAGTATTATTTAGATTATAATCGCGAAATTGTCAATTCTAGCGACGACAGTGTCTTGCAGTATATTGGCGATAAAATGCTGTTGATGCGTTCTTCTAGGGGAATTGCACCGCAAAGCTTTCGAGTCGATACTCAGGATAAGCGAAAAATTTTAGCAGTCGGTGCACATCAGAAAAATGCCATCGCTATCTACTTAAATCATCAAATTATTGTAAGCCCTTATATTGGCGATTTAGATAACATCGCTTCCAATGAACTGTTTGAAAAAATGATAGAAAGTTTTGCACGCTTTTATGATTTTACTCCAGATTTGATTGTGGGTGATTTGCATCCAAACTATATCTCAACACAGTGGGCAAAAAAACAAAATATACCTTTCATTCAAGTGCAACACCATTATGCACATATCCTTTCAACTATGTGTGAACACAATCTCAAAGAGACTGTGTTAGGTATTGCTTGGGATGGTACTGGCTATGGTGATGATGGTACGATTTGGGGTGGTGAGTTTTTAGCGTGTACACAAGAGAGTTATGAGCGTGTTTGCTCTTTTGAGCCTTTTTTACTTTTAGGTGCAGATGCAAGCATTAAAGATATTAAACGTATTTTAGCCTCTTTATTATGGGATGAAATGGGAGATAGTGCAGATGAGCATTTACTACACTATTTTGATGAGAAATCCCTCAAACTTCTCAAACAAATCTATACTAAAAAGATGAATTCACCTCGCTGTTCTTCTGTGGGAAGGCTCTTTGATGCTGTAGCTGTTTTGTGTGGTATGGAAGGAAATGTAAGTTATGATGGTGAAAGTGGACTCCTCATTGAATCGCTTTATGATGCAACTATTAATGAGCATTACGTTGTTGAAATTGACGATACAATAATTCAGTATAAGTCTATGTTTGTTCAAATGCTTCATGATAAAGAACCACGCCTTATTGCTTCAAAATTTATCAACACACTAGTGCATATTATTATTCGTTTAAGTGTGCAATATTCTTATCCTATTGTCTTCTCCGGAGGCGTGTTTCAAAATCGCACATTAGTTGAGCAAATTCTTCAAAATGTCACACAAAATTTTCATTTTCCGATACAATTAGCTATCAATGATGGCGGAATTTGTGTCGGACAACTCTATAAAGTACTTGAAAAATAATATTAATATTTTTCTCTTTCAATATTTAAAGATTAGTCTGATTAGAATGTAATCTAAGTATATTAATCAAGGATTTACTATGGATAAAATTATTCGATTTAGTGTGTCACTTCCTGAAAAACTTTTAGAAGAGCTGGATAAAAAAGTCGATGCTCAAGGGTATGCTTCACGTAGTGAATTTACAAGAGATCTTATTCGCGAGAAAATTGTCAAAGATGATTGGCAAGACGACAATAGCGATGTGATAGGCGTTTTGACAATGATCTATACGCATCATCAAAATGAACTTGTTCAAAAAATCTTAGAAATTCAGCACGATGCGAAAGTCAACATTATGTGTAATACGCATGTTCATGTAAGCCATGAAAATTGTTTGGAAACCATTATGGTGACGGGAAAAGTTTCTGAAGTGAAAGATTTTGCACAGAAAATTGCGGGACTTAAAGGCGTTAAATTCTCTAAACTTGTTGAAGCTTCAGTTCCAGCTTCCTAATCTTACGTAAAAAAGTTTTTCTTCCACAGCGTCTCTAAGATGAGGCGCTGTTCTTCTTTTGTGTAATTGAATTTGAACTCAGCTTCCTTTAGATAATAGATAAAATTCTCTTTTTTGACACCTTTAAAATGCTCCAACCATGTTTCTAAAAAATGCCAAAAATCAATTAATGCATTATCAAAACTCTTATAATGGGCTACTTTATGTTGATTGAGATAGCGTGCATACGTCTCTTTTTCGATAGAGGTGTCTTCCAAATTTTTCAGATGAGCAAATTGATCTGGAAGTAATAACGTATGGATACTTTTACCATACATCATCCCTAAAATGCCTATGGCATCAAAAAGATATTTGGGTTTACCTCTTTTTGACGTAGGGAGATAGTAGTACTCATCATATTGTGAAAATGTTTCTTGTTGATTTGTATAGAGTTCTTCTGAATATTTTATAAGAAGAAGTCGCAATTTCTGATAGACTTTTTTAATGGTAAGATAATTTAAGTGTAATTGCAAAGCACATTCATGAGCGCTTTTATTTTCTACAAATGCATTTAATATCGCTATTCCTTGAGCGTATTTATCATAACTGTATGTACGTTTACATGAGATGCAACGGTATTGTGAAGAGGAGACTTTATAAAGCTTTGTATGTCCGCAATAGATGCATACTTCTTGATGATTTTTCATTTCACCATTTTTCCTAAAAACAACTAAGAAACTTCTTTTTTTATTTCGCATTTAATCATTTGTCCTATAATAGTTGAAAATTATAGTCAAGGATATAAAAATGTGTAAAGATTGCGGTTGTTCAATCACTCCTTCTCAATGGTCAGCACATGCACATGAGCATTCTCACGATGGTCACACGCATACGCATTCACATGACCATGACGGTCATACTCACCATGATCATCCTCATGCGCATGACCACCACCATCACGACCATCCTCATAAACATGAGGAGATTCATGCAAATCCTCAACTTAACGATAAAAAAACCATAGCGGTTATTACAAAAATTTTAGATGCTAATGATACACAAGCTGCCCATAATAGAGCGCATTTTGAAGAGCATGGTGTACTTGCTATTAACCTTATGAGTAGCCCAGGCAGTGGAAAAACAACGCTTTTGGAAGCAACCATTGATACGAAACAGATTAAACTGGGTGTTATAGAAGGTGATCTTGAAACGAATCAAGATGCTGATCGTATCATTGCAAAAGGTGCACCAGCACATCAAATTTCAACAGGTCAAGCGTGTCACTTAGATGCCTTTATGGTTCATGAGGGACTTCATCATTTGCCTATAGATGGGCTCGATGTTGTTTTCATTGAGAATGTTGGAAACCTTGTTTGCCCTGCAAGTTATGATGTAGGAACACATCTTAACGTTGTGCTTCTCTCTGTTCCAGAGGGCGACGATAAACCTGCAAAATACCCTGTGATGTTTAGAAGTGCAGATTTGTTTTTAATCACAAAATGTGACTTATTGCCGTATTTTGATTTTAGTGTTGAAAAAGCGATTAGGGAGGCTCGAAAACTCAATCCAAAAGTAGATGTTATTGAGATTGACAGCAAGTCTGGAAAAGGAATTGATCAGTGGATCAACTACCTTAAAATGAAAAAAGCATTGAGATAACTATGTGTTTGTCTATCCCTTCTAAAGTCGTAGAAATCGACGAAAATAATTATGCAACGGTAGATACCATGGGTGTTAAGCGTAAAGTAACGCTTGATTTGATTAGTGAGCCTGTTAATATTGGCGATTATGTCTTAATTCACGTGGGTTTTGCGATGAATAAGATTAGTAAAGAGCATGCAGAAGATAGCATCGCTGCGTATAACGAGATTGTTGAAGCCATGAAAGATGGAAGCATTGCTGAAGATGAAGGCGAGAGTCAGTATGACAGAAGTTGATCTTATCGAAGGGTTCCGAGACCCAGAGCATATGAAGGCTTTAGCAGCACTCATTAAAAAAGAGTGTAAGTCTAAGATCAACATTATGGAAGTGTGTGGTGGGCATACACATACGATTATGAAATTTGGACTTTCACAAATTTTACCTGATTTGATTGAGTTTGTGCATGGTCCTGGGTGTCCTGTGTGTATTATGCCTAAAGAGCGCATTGATCATGCTATTGCATTAGCGTCTATGCCAAACACCATTTTAGCTACACTTGGCGATATGATCCGTGTACCTGGTAGCAAAACCTCTTTACAGAAATTGCGTGCTGAGGGTAAAGATATTCGTTCCCTTTACTCACCAATGGATGTTATAAAAATTGCACAAGAAAATCCAGATAAAAATGTTGTCTTTTTTGCGATTGGCTTTGAGACAACAACGCCGATGAGTGCTGTTTTAGTTCAACAAGCCATAGCACTTGGTTTAAAAAACGTCTTTTTTCATATCAACCATGTAACGGTGCCTGAAGCTGTTGATGCTATTATGAGTGGTGGCGATGCAAAAATTGATGCCTTTTTAGGACCTTCTCATGTGAGTGTCATTACAGGATATAAAATTTATGAGCCTATTGCTGAAAAGTATCATACTCCTGTGGTCGTTTCAGGGTTTGAGCCAACCGATGTGATGGAGTCTGTTTTACGCATTGTGCGTCAAATCAATGAAGGTAAAAGCGTTGTTGACAATGAGTATGCAAGAGCAGTTTCTCGTGAGGGCAACCTTAAAGCACAAGAGCTTGTGAATACTTATTTTGAAAAGCGTGAGCACTTTAGATGGCGAGGCATTGGAGATATTCCTAAAAGCGCTTTGAAACTAAAAGCCCAGTACGCGGCATACGATGCTGAGATTGTCTTTGATGATGTGCTTCCAAAAGAGGAACTGAATGATCATAAGATGTGTATTTGCGGTGATATTTTAAAAGGTAAAGCAAAACCATTTGATTGTAAAGTTTTTGGAAAAGCATGTACGCCAACGAATCCTATGGGATCATGTATGGTTTCGAGTGAAGGTGCGTGTGCGGCGTACTTCAAATATGGCAAGTTAAGCCTCAAAGGAGCAACAGCGTGAGTAAACAAATCCTTCTCTCTCACGGAGGTGGTGGCGAAGAGACCCAAAACCTCATAAAAGACCTTTTTTTCAAACATTTTGAGAATGACATTTTGCTTCGTATGGAAGATGCGGCAAGCCTTGTGATGAATGACCATAAAATCGCTTTTACAACCGACTCTTTTGTTGTGTCACCACTCTTTTTTAAAGGTGGAAACATCGGTAAATTGGCTATTGCTGGAACAGTGAATGACCTTTCGATGATGGGTGCAAAGCCTCGTTATATGACCTGTTCGTTTATGATCGAAGAGGGTTTTTTAGTCTCTCATCTGGAAGATATCGTCATGACGATGCGTGATGAAATGGCAAAAAGTGGTGTTAAAATCGTTGCGGGTGACACCAAAGTGGTACCTCGTGGTGGTGTTGATGGACTTTTTATTAACACAGCAGGCATTGGTGAAATTATGTGTGAGAACATCTCTGCACACAATTTGGAAAATGATGATGTCATTATCGTCTCTAACGAAGTGGGCAATCACGGTGCGTGCATTTTAGCGACTCGCGAAGAGATAGAGCTTGAGAGTGACCTTCAAACAGACTGTGCAAGTCTATGGAAACCTGTTGAAGCATTAATAGACGCTAATGTAAAAATCCATGCATTAAGAGATGCTACAAGAGGAGGGCTCAGTGCTGTTCTTAATGAATGGGCAAGCACGTCTCATGTGTGCATTGAAGTGGATGAAGCAAAAATCCCTGTGGCAAAAGAGGTGCGAGGTGTGTGTGAACTCTTAGGGTTTGAGCCGTATGAGTTTGCCAATGAGGGCACGATGGTTATCGCTCTTCCAAAAGCAGAAGCACAGAGAGCACTCGACATTCTTAAACAGTTTGATGAAACAGCCAAAGTGGCGATGATCGGCACTGTTAGTGATCGGTTTGCTGATAAAGTTGTGTTGCATACACCATGGGGAAGTGAACGCTTTTTAGAACCACCTAAGGGTGAATTATTGCCGAGGATTTGCTGATGCATGAGTTCTCCATTGTTAATGCACTCCTTGAGATGTGCGAAAAAAATGCTAAAGAACACAATGCTTCTAAAATTACCAAAGTAGAGATCAAAGTAGGTAAACTCAGTGGTGTTGAGGCACATTTGCTAGAAACAGCATTTAATACGTTTAAAGAAGAAACCGTATGTGATGGTGCAGAGTTTGTCATGCACCTTCAAGAGATTGTTATTCATTGCGAAAACTGTCATAACGAGGCAACACTGAGTCAGAATGAGTTTATTTGTCCAACGTGTCAAAGTACAGATCTTCGAGTTATTGATGGCGAAGAGATGTATTTGATGCACTTGGAAATGGAGTAAAGAGAGCCTAAGAGTCAGTAATGTATAATCAGTGATTATATATTATAAGCTCTTATAGGGCTTCAACAAGGATAACAATGCTAAATGAGCTAAGACGAGCGACTCTTGAAGACTTACCAGAAATTATTAAAATATATAATGAAGCGATAAAAGATGGTATTTCTACGGCTGATAGTAAAGTTGTAAGTGTTGAAGACAAATTAGAATGGTTCCACTCGCATGATAGCTTACATCCCATTTTAGTAAAAGAGTATCATGGCCGTATTATTGCTTGGATTAGTTTACAACCTTTTTATGCCAATTTGATGGCATATCGTCATAGTGCTCGTATCAATATCTACATTGATAAAAACTTCCAAGGTAAAAAATTAGGTCAACAGTTCTTAAGTGAAGCCATTGATCAAGCAAAAGGTTATAACATCAAAACGCTTTTAGCGCTTATCTTTTCTGAAAATGCACCAAGCTTAAAACTTTTCAAAAAATTAGGTTTTAAAGAGTGGGGCAATCTCAATAGAGTTGCCAATATTGAAGGTGTGGATAAAGATCTTTTAATTCTTGGTCTTCGTATTCAAGAGTAACTATGAGAAAAGAAGCATCGATTATTTTCGATATGGATGGAACACTGATTGACTCAAGTGCAGCAATGACACACAGTGTCAATTACGTACGCAATACATTAGGACTCTCGCCTATTGATAAAAAATATTTGGAATATCATATCAATCAACCCGATCAACATTTACCAAAAATTTTTTACAACACTGAAGAGTACGACCCTGCGCATCGTGCCTTATTTAAAGAGCACTATATGCATTTTTCTCCATCGATGATAGCGCTTTATCCTGATGTCAAAGAGATGTTGCATCTGCTTTCTCAAAAAGCGTATTTAGCAATTGCAACCAATGCGAGTGATTTTTTTGCGCGTCATATGTTAGAACAAATGGGTATTTTAGAGCATTTTTCTGCCATTATTGGTGCGAATAATGTTGCCGAACCAAAGCCAAGCCCTTTAATGGTTTATCGTCTCATGGAAGAGTTAGGAAGTGATGCTTCCAAAACCGTTTTAGTAGGAGATAGCATTAAAGATGAAGGCGCAGCAATCAATGCTGGAATACCTTTTATTTTTGCAGAATGGGGTTATGGAACAAGCCAGAGTGCAAACCTACGCGCTCATAATGTTCACGAACTTGTAGGTTTACTTAATACGCTTATTTAAGAAGTTCTAGTGGTAGCTCAAGCGTACGCTTAATGATATTAACGGGGCTTTTTAGCGTATCCATAATAAGATGCGTCTCAATCTTTGGATCTGTTGTAGGACCTGTGACATCTACATTCGTTGATATTCTTTTGTCATCTCCTAAAATGATGCCACCCACTAACGGAATCATATCAATTGCTGAGCTAAAGGTTTTAAGTGTTTTGATTTGTAGTTTAAGATCAAGCGTATTTGGGATTAAATTTACTTTGCCTGCTCCTGCGATGTCTGCACTTTTGCCTCGAAGCTGTATCTCTTTAATATGCATCTCTTCCTTGCTTTGATTAAACTCTACATAGCCATTTTCGACAAAATAGCCTTCGGTATTAAAATTAGGGTCATTAAAGACGAGTAATGAAGGAATAGCATTAATTGTAGCCATAAGATTGTTGAAAAATTTTAGATCTTTGATATAGGTTTTATGCATGATAAAAGTACCTTGCATATTATGATTATCTACACCATCAATACTGAGTGAAAAATCGCCTTGATGAAAATAATGTCGATTGAAAAGAGCATTGATGGCATCGGAATCTAATGATGTTGCTTGAATGCCAAGAATTCCTTTTCTTTTTTCATATTCAAAAGAAGATTTACCACGTTTTGAATTTAGATGAACTCTATCTTTGAAGAGTGTTAATGTATAGCGTTCGCTAAGAACGGTTTTATTATTATCCATATCAAGGAAAGAGGAGTTTTCACCAAATATAGTCGTTTTTATAGGTAAATCTAAAGGATCATCTCCTTGTGGGATTGAGATATTCATATCTTTAATATGCACTGTAATATCTTTATCATAATGAAGAGAGAGTTTATTATTTGTTGTGCTTGCATCGAGTATTTTTGTATCGGTTGTAAGTGCAACTTCAAAATCTTGAACAGGTACACGGTTTTCCAACAGAGGAGTCTCTACATTGTAAAGATTAATTTTTGCATCAAAATTTTCAAAATCTTTGGTTTGCACACTTACTGAGCCTTCAGAAAGGTTACCATCACTCATAAATGGAGAAAAAGCGGCAACTTTTGTAAGATCAGTAAGAATAAATTGATTGATGTCCTTTGCAAATGAAATTGTTGTCTCAAGGCTTGGAAGTGCCATTTTTGTTACGCCATTTTCAATTGAAAAGGAAGCATTTTGATCTGCAAGATTGTTTATTTTTAAAAGCTTTGTTCCGCTAAAGTCTAATAGTAAACTATTGATGTCAATTTTGCCTTCATAATTACTCTTTTTGGCATCAAATGTACCAGTAGCATTAATATCAAAGAGATTTTTATAACGTAAATTGGCATTATCTAGCATAATTTTAAAGTTATCAAGTCGTACTTCACCATATTTTGTGGACATTGGAAGACCACTGAGAGTAAAATCACTAGGGGAGAGCTTAAATTTTCCTGTTGCATTAATGTCAAAAGGAAGAAATTTTATATCAAGTCTAACGTTAGCATCTGTTTTACCTGAGGTTTGTGTAATGGGAACATCAATTTTAAAAGCATGTAAAATTTTATGTATTGGCGCATCAAGTCTCGATGTAGCGTTTAAATCAACAACGATACCTGTACCTTTCCCGATAAGGTTGTAGATATAAACATCAGCTTTTTGAATTTTTTTTTGCTCATATGTTGGCTCATGAATATCAAAAAGAAGCTTGTCATCTTTAAATTCAATTCCAATCTCTTTTACATGCGCTGGTGGCACGGTAGGCTCAAAACTGACCGTTGCATTTTTAACCGTTGCGCTTCCTCTCATCTGCATTGGAAAATAATCTAATGTAGCAAGGTCTAATTTACCTTCAAAAAAATGCAGGATATACTCTTCGCCAATAATGTTTTTATCAATCCAATCTTTTGCAATTTGATCGAGTTCAACATGCGAAACGATGAAATCCATAAGGTCTTTTAGATTTTTATTTTGAAATGTATCACTTTGTAGATGATAGGTTAAAAGCGTGTCTTTAATATCAATAAGTGCAATGCCTTTTAATCCAAAAGTCTCAAAATCGCCTTCAAATGAATGGTTTTTCGTTTTGAGATCAATGCGTGCTTTGCCATTTAGATGTAATGCAAAATCTTTTAAAAAAGCTTCTTGAATGTCAACCTCAATACTCCATTTTTCAATGGGCGTAATCATAAGATTGACACTAAGGTGTTTACTATCGAACTTAAAGGTATTGTCTTCATAATGAAGTGAAATGGTTTCATTGTCATAAATGATCGCATTGATGCTTATTTTGCTAAAAAATTGGTTGATATATGGAAAATTTTTAATCAGTTCAGCGGTCTCTTCTAGGGAGGTGTCTGTTTGCGTCTCTTTCTTAATATCAAGTGTTTGGATACTCACAATCAATTTTTTATCTAGTTTTATATATAATTGATCAATTTTTATCGTCGGTAATGTAAGATTATCGATTGAAATGCCATTTATTAGGGTGCCAATTAATGCTACGACAGAAAGAACTATGAATAGAAAAAATATCCAAATATTCCTAATGGTATGTGATGTTGCTTTAATAATCATATATTCACTTCTCTTTCACTTATCCAGACCAATGAGCTCAAGCTCGGTCGCCTTTGTGCCACAAGGCTCAATAGGGCAAATTATATCATATATGGTTGAGAAAAATTTTGACCTCAATGAGAAAGTTGACAAATACCTTCTCTATATGATTGGTCAACCACAATCAGGCTGGGTCAGCATTAATCAAAGTCCATTAACACGGGGTGATTTTCTCTATAAGCTTTCTCACTCAAAAGCACCTTTAAAAGTTATCACGTATATTCCAGGTGAGACAAAAGAGCTTTTATTTGTACAGATTGCATTAGCATTTGATCTTTCGTATGAAAAGCTCATGCAAGAATATGCTCAGGCAACACCTTATGTTGATGGGTTTATTGTGCCTGAGACCTATTATATTCCTGTAGGTATTAGTGAAAAACACTTGGTTCATTTTTTATTAGCGCATGCCAAGAAGTACCACAAAGATGTTTTTGAAAAGATTTTTGGCGAGTTTAATGAGACCAAATGGCAAAAGTTTATTATCATAGCTTCGATTATTCAAAAAGAGGCGGCAAATGTTGAAGAGATGCCTCTTGTTTCATCGGTTATTTACAATCGCTTGAAAAAAGATATGAAGCTGCAAATGGACGGTACGCTCAATTATGGGCAGTATTCTCATGTCAAGATTACACCACAGCGTATTCGAGAAGACACATCCTCTTACAATACGTATATGTATAAAGGGCTTCCGCCAAATCCTATTTGTAGTGTCAGTAAAGAAGCAATTTTTGCGGCCATTTTCCCAAAAGCAACGAATTATCTTTATTTCGTGAAAAATAAAAATGGCACACATACGTTTTCCCAAAATTATGAGACACATTTAGAAAATATAAAAAATTAATGATATAAATTTAATAAAGAAGCTGGTAGCATTACTAAAATTTAGTTCACAAAAGGGGTAAACATGGCTCAAAAAACAAGTAAAATCATTTATACTAAAGTAGATGAAGCTCCCGCTCTCGCAACATATTCTTTATTGCCAATTGTCCAAGCATTTACAGCTACTGCAAACATTGAAATCGAGACGAGAGATATTTCTCTCTCAGGGCGTATACTTGCAAATTTTCCTGAAAATTTAACTTCTGAGCAAAAAATCAATGATGATTTAACCTATTTAGGTGAGCTGGCTAATCAACCTGAGGCTAATATTATTAAATTACCAAATATTAGTGCATCACTGCCTCAGCTTCAAGCAGCAATTAAAGAGCTTCAAGAGAAGGGCTATAATATTCCTAGTTACCCTGAAAATCCAACAAATGAAGCAGAAAAAGAGATAAAAGCACGTTATGCAAAAGTTTTAGGAAGTGCTGTTAACCCAGTACTCCGTGAAGGAAACTCTGATAGAAGAGCTCCTTTATGTGTCAAAGAGTATGCACGCAAAAATCCACACCGTATGGGCAAATGGACATCTGATTCTATGTCTCATGTTGCGTATATGAATGAGGGAGATTTTTACGGTAATGAAAAATCGGTAACAGTACCTGAAGCAACGACTGTTCGTATCGAACTTGTGAGAAAAGATGGTACAACAGCTGTATTAAAAGATAAGCTTGCTTTACTAAAAGATGAAATTATTGATGCAACCTATATGAATAGCAAAAAGCTTTCAGCATTCTTTGAAGCACAAATGGAAGATGCAAAAAAAAGCGGTGTTTTACTCTCTTTACATCTAAAAGCAACGATGATGAAGGTTAGCGATCCTATTATGTTTGGATACGCTGTGAAAGTCTTTTTTAAAGATGTATTTGAAAAGTATGCCACTCTTTTTGCTGAGATTGGTGTGAATGCAAACAATGGTCTTGGTGATCTTTATACCAAAATTGCTACATTGCCAGCAGCACAAAAAGAGGCTATTGAGGCAGATATTAAAGCATGTTATGCCAAACGCCCAAAATTGGCTATGGTAAATTCTGACAAGGGTATTACCAATTTACATGTTCCAAGTGACGTTATTATTGACGCGTCAATGCCAGCGTGTATTAGAGAATCTGGCAAAATGTGGGGTGAAGATGGTGCCTTACATGAAACAAAAGCACTGATCCCAGATCGTTGTTATGCTAGAATTTATGAAGAAACGATGAACTTTTGTAAGAAAAATGGCGCATTAGATCCTAAAACAATGGGCTCTGTTCCAAATGTGGGTCTTATGGCACAAAAAGCTGAAGAATACGGCTCTCATGACAAAACATTCCAATGCGATGCGGATGGAGTCGTTCGCATAGTAGAGATTGCAAGTGGTAATGTTTTAATGGAACACAGTGTTGAGAAAGGCGATATTTATCGTGCATGTCAAGCAAAAGACGCACCAATTCGTGACTGGGTTAAACTTGCAGTGACTCGTGCACGTCTTAGCCATACACCAGCTATTTTCTGGCTTGACCCTGCTCGCGCGCACGATGCTCAGATGATTAAAAAAGTCGAAAAATATCTTAAAGATCATGACACATCTGGTCTTGATATCAAAATCATGACTCCTGAAAATGCCATTCGTGAGTCGTTAGCACGTATTGTAAAAGGACTTGACACTATCGCTGTAACAGGAAATGTTTTACGTGATTATCTCACCGATCTTTTCCCTATTTTAGAAGTAGGAACATCCGCTAAAATGCTCTCTATTGTTCCATTGATGAATGGTGGTGGACTTTTTGAAACAGGTGCGGGTGGATCTGCTCCAAAACATGTTCAACAATTTGTTGAAGAAAACCACTTGCGTTGGGATTCTTTAGGTGAATTTATGGCATTAACAGCTTCACTTGAACATCTTGATAATGTTGTCGGTAACAAAAAAGCCTCTATTTTGGCTAAAACACTCGATGCGGCAACAGGTAAATTCTTAGATAACAACAAATCACCATCTGCAAAAGCAGGAGAGTTGGATAACCGTGGAAGCCACTTTTATTTAGCGATGTATTGGGCAGAAGCTTTGGCAGCACAAAGTGATGATAAAGAGCTTGCATCAGAGTTTAAACCACTTGCTGAGGCACTTAAAGCAAATGAACAAAAAATTGTTGATGAATTAAATGGTGTTCAGGGAAAACCTGTGGATATGGGTGGATATTATATCCCTGATTTTGAAAAAACAAGCCGTGCAATGCGTCCAAGTGCAACGTTTAACAAAGCTTTGGAAACACTCAAGGCATAATTTGATTTATATGTAAAGAAGGAGTCTCTTTGTCACAAGGAAAAAAAGTTTCGATTATTGGAGCAGGAAATGTTGGAGCAACAATCTGCTATTGGTTAGCCATGCGTAAAAGTTGCCGTGAAATTGTGATGATAGACCTCGTTGAGGGCGTTGCCATTGGTAAAGCCCTTGACATCTCTCAAGCGACTAGCCCTGAAGGCAGTCACACCCTCATTAGCGCTTCTAGTGATTATAAACATATTTCAAACAGTGATATTGTTGTTATTACCGCAGGAAGTCCAAGAAAACCAGGTATGAGCAGGGATGATCTTTTAATGATCAATGCTAAAATCACCAAAGGTATCATTGAACAAGTCAAGACGTATGCTCCGGAAGCCATTATTATTACCGTTTCAAACCCACTAGATGCAATTACCTATGTTGCGTTAAAAGTTGGAAACTATCCACGTAATCGTGTCATTGGTATGGCAGGAATTTTAGACAGTTCAAGAATGGAAACGTTTATCTCTGAAAAGCTTGGTTTTGGTTATGGTCAGATAACAGCAAGCGTTATGGGGGGACATGGAGATGATATGGTTCCACTTCCTCGTTACTCTTCAGTAAATGGTGTTGCATTGACCGATTTATTGAGTGATTTAGAGATTGATGAAATTATCGAAAAAACGCGTCATGGTGGTGCACAAATTGTGGGGTATATGGGAACATCAGCGTATTATGCTCCTGCAAACTCTACGGTTAAAATGATTGAAGCAATATTAAGTGATTCGCGTGCTATTTTCCCTTGTGCTGTTTTGTTAGAAGGGGAGTATGGTTACCATGATACTGTCAATGGCGTACCTGTCGTTTTAGGTGCCAATGGTATTGAAGAAATTGTGGAATTACCACTCAACCTCAATGAACAACATCAATTTGCAAAAAGTGTCAATTCTGTTGATAAACTCTTAGAAACACTCCGTAAAAATAATTTCTTTAACGCTTAAACTTCGATATGAGTCATTTCCGATAAGGCAATGACTCATATTTATTCTACATCTCAAAAAGTCTTAAAAAAAACCTCCAAATCAATTACAATATATCACAAAGATAAATGGTGATAATTCATTAAATATTAAATTATTCATTGTTTATGCATAGATACATAACTGAAAAAGGAGTTTGCATTGTCACGAGGGAAAAAAGTTTCGATTATTGGTACGGGAAATGTTGGTGCAACAGTGTGTTATTGGCTCTCGATGCGTAAAAAATGCCGTGAAATTGTGATGATTGATAGACATGGTGTTGTTGCACATGGTAAAGCATTAGATATCTTACAAGCAACCAGTCCAGAGGGAAGTCATACTCAAATTTACAATTCAACAGATTATGCCATGATTGAAGATAGTGATGTGGTTGTTGTAACAGCAGGTGCAACTCGAAAGCCAGGAATGAGTAGAGATGATCTATTATTGATGAATGCGACTATTACGCAAAAGGTCATTCAAGAAGTACGAAAATACGCACCCAATGCAATTGTGATTATGGTCTCTAATCCGTTAGATGCGATGACATATGTTGCCATTAAAGCGGGGTGTTATCCTCACAATCAAGTCATTGGTATGGCAGGAATTTTAGATAGTTCAAGAATGGAAACATTTATCTCTCAAAAATTAGGTTTTGGTTATGGTCAAGTAACCGCGAGTGTGATTGGTGGACATGGAGATGACATGGTTCCGTTACCGCGTTACTCATCTGTAAATGGTGTAGCCTTAACAGATTTACTCAGTGATGAAGAAATTAAAGAGATCATTGAATTAACAAGGCAAGGTGGCGCTGAGATTGTAGGATATATGGGAACATCAGCGTATTACGCTCCTGCAAATTCCATTGTTAAAATGATAGAAGCGATTTTAAATGATTCTCGTGCTATTTTTCCGTGTTCAGTATTATTAGAAGGAAAATATGGATACAATAATACTGTAAATGGTGTCCCCGTCGTTTTAGGAGCGAATGGGGTTGAAAAAATTCTTGAATTACCTCTGAATTTAGAGGAACAACAACAGTTTGCGAAAAGTGTGAATTCTGTTGAAAATTTATTAGATACATTACGAAAAAATAACTTTTTTGCGTCATAAGTGTGTCTTCTTAACTTAAAGTAGCAACAAAAAAAAGATATAGTTAAGATTTTTATTGATTATGATGTTCAGATAACTATAGAGTCTTGGTATCGAAAGTTTAATTTAAGTCAAGCAGGGAGGTTTTATGAATATTCATGAGTATCAGGCAAAAGAGATCTTTAAAAGATACAATGTTCCCACACCCAATGGTTACGTGGCCTTTAGCGTAGAAGAGGCTGTTGAAAATGCGAAGAAGCTTGGTGGCTCTCTCTGGGTCGTCAAAGCACAAATTCATGCAGGTGGACGTGGCCTTGGTGGTGGTGTAAAACTCGCCCGAAGCTTGGAAGAAGTTAAAACATTAGCTGGTCAAATTCTTGGTATGACTTTGGTGACACACCAAACTGGTCCTGCAGGTAAATTGGTTCAAAAGATTTACATTGAAGAGGGCGCTGATATCGCTGATGAACTTTACCTCGGTGTCGTTTTAGATCGTGCCCGCGAAATGCCTGTTATTATGGCATCACGTGAAGGTGGTATGGAGATCGAAAAAGTAGCAGCTGAGTCTCCTGAAAAAATTATCAAAGTTGCAGTTGATCCATTTATTGGTTTTCAAGCATTCCATGGTAGAGAACTTGCTTATGGACTTGGTCTCGCGCAAGAAGAGATTAGTAGTTTTATTAAATTTGCAGCAGCCCTCTATAAAGTCTATATGGAAAATGACGCTGAGATGATTGAAATCAATCCTTTGGTTAAAACAAAAAGCGGTTCATTCATTGCGCTTGATGGCAAAATGGGTTTTGATGATAACTCATTATTCCGTCACCCAGAAATTGAAGCAATGCGCGATGAAACAGAAGAAAATCCAATAGAACGTGAAGCTTCAAACTATGGTCTTAGTTATGTAAAACTCGATGGAAACGTTGGCTGTATGGTCAATGGTGCTGGTCTTGCGATGGGAACCATGGATACTATCAATTATGTTGGCGGTACACCTGCTAACTTCTTAGATGTAGGTGGTGGAGCAAATGCTCAAACGGTAGCAAAAGGCTTTGAGATCATCTTAAAAGATCCAAACGTTAAATCAATCTTTGTCAATATTTTCGGTGGAATTGTACGATGTGATCGTATTGCAAATGGTATCCTAGAAGCGACGAAACTTGTGGATGTTCACGTCCCTGTTGTTGTTCGCCTTGATGGAACCAATGCCAAAGAAGCAGCCGAAATTCTCAAAAATGCAAATATCAAAAATATTATTACTGCAAGTGATCTCAACGATGGCGCTAACAAAGCTGTCGCGTGTGCTAAAGGAAACTAATTATGAGCATATTGATTGACAAAAATACAAAAGTAATCGTTCAAGGTTTTACAGGTAAAGAGGGTAGTTTTCATGCCGAACAATGTTTAGCATATGGTACGAAAATCGTTGGTGGTGTTACACCTGGTAAAGGCGGAACAACGCATCTTGGAAAGCCTGTTTTTAATACTGTTCGTGAAGCAGTCTTGGCAACAGGTGCAACCGTAAGTATGGTTTTTGTTCCACCTGCTTTTGTTGGAGATGCAGTTCTAGAAGCTGCCGATGCTGGCATTGAACTCTCTGTTATTATCACAGAAGGCTCGCCAGTACGTGATATGCAAAGAGCAAAGGCTTATGCAGTTAAAAAAGGCATGAAAACCATTGGACCAAACTGTCCTGGAATTATTACAGCAGAAGAGTGCAAGATCGGTATTATGCCAGGAGCTATTTTCAAAAAAGGTAACATCGGTTTGATTAGTAAATCAGGAACTTTGACCTATGAAGGCGCAAACCAAGTATGTAATGAAGGCTTTGGTATTACCACAGCAGTTGGTATTGGCGGTGACCCTATTATAGGGCTTTCGTATTTACAACTTTTACCTCTTTTTGAAGCAGATCCTGAGACGGAAGCGATTGTTATGATCGGTGAAATCGGTGGCGATCTTGAGATTCAAGCAGCTAAATTTATTAAAGAGCATATTACAAAACCTGTCGTTGCTTTTATTGCAGGTCAGACTGCACCTAAAGGAAAACGTATGGGACATGCAGGTGCTATCGTCAGTGGAAGTGCAGGCACTGCTGCTGAGAAGATGGAAGCACTAAGCAAAGCAGGCGTACATGTTGTTAAATCCCCTGCAGAGATAGGTAAAAAAATAGCAGAGGTTTTAAAGAAATCATAATAATTAAGTGAGCTAGATGGTGTACTATTGTACAATCTAGCCACTGTATAATATTATTTTTGCAAAGAAAAGATATGATAAAGGAGAGAGAATAATGGGTTTAATTACCGCTCCAAGTAATACACCAGTGTGGGTTAACGTCGCTAGGTGTAAAGCTTGTGATATTTGTGTCAGTATGTGTCCAGCAGGTGTTTTGGCAATGGTTCAAGCACCAAACTCGACTTTAGGATCAATGATAGAGGTTGTTGTACCAGATGCCTGTATTGGATGTAGGGATTGTGAATTGCATTGTCCTGATTTTGCTATTTACGTAGCAGACAAAAGTGAATTTAAGTTTGCAAAACTTTCAGAAGCTTCAAAAGAGAGAGCTGAAAAAGTTAAACAAAACAAATTTAGAAAATTAAGTGCATAAGGAAGCAAGATGGCAAGAGAAGTAATATCAAGCGGTAATGCACTTGTAGCAAAAGCGGCTGTTGAATGTGGCTGTAAATTTTTTGGTGGGTATCCAATCACACCATCGAGTGAAATTGCAGAGGATTTAAGTAGTTTACTTCCAAAAAATGGTGGTAAATTTATTCAAATGGAAGATGAAATTGGTGGTATTTGTGTAGCTTTGGGTGCATCTATGAGCGGAACAAAGTCTATGACTGCTTCATCTGGTCCTGGAATCTCTCTTAAAGCAGAACAAATTGGCTATAGCTTCATCGCTGAAGTCCCATTGGTCATTGTTAACGTTATGCGTGGTGGTCCATCAACTGGTCTTCCAACACGTGTTTCTCAAGCAGATATTGGACAAGCAAAATACCCAACACATGGTGACTTTTCTTCTATCTCTCTTTGTCCAGGTAGTTTAGAGGAAGCCTATACTGAAACCATTAGAGCATTCAATATCGCTGAAAAATACATGACACCTGTTTTTGTTCTTTTAGATGAAACACTCGGTCACATGCATGGTAAAGCAATTCTCCCTGATCTTGCAGACGTCGAGAAAAGTATTGTCAAACGTGCAGAGTTCACAGGCGATCCAAAAGACTATAAACCTTATGCAGCAGCTCCAACAGAACCAGCTGTACTTAACCCTTTCTTCAAAGGCTATCATTATCATGTAACGGGACTTCATCATGGTGACATGGGCTTCCCAACAGAAGATGGTGCAGCGTGTGAGTATAACATTGAGCGTTTGACCAACAAAATCAAAAGTAAGTCTGATGATCTAGTCAAATACGAAGAGTTTATGCTTGATGATGCAGAAGTATGTATTATTGCGTATGGTAGTATCAGTAGAGGGGCTAAAGAAGCGGTTATGAAACTAAGAAACGATGGCATCAAAGCAGGTCTATTTAGACCAATTACCCTTTGGCCAAGTCCTGTAGCAAAGCTTCAAGAAATCGGTAAAAAATTCAAAAAAATCATGGTAACTGAGCTTAATATGGGACAGTACTTAGAAGAGATTCAACGTGTTATGAAACGAGATGATTTTGCGACATTGCACAAAGCTAATGGTCGTCCAATCGCTCCACTTGAAATGGTAGCAAAAGTTAAGGAGATGATGTAATGGCATTTAATTACGATAAATATCTACGTGTAGATAAAATGCCAACCTTATGGTGTTGGGGTTGTGGTGATGGCGTTATTTTAAAATCTGTGATTCGTGCTATCGATGCAATGGGTTGGGATATGAACGATGTATGTGTGGTTTCAGGTATTGGATGTAGTGGACGTTTTAGTTCATACATTGACTGTAACACAGTCCATACAACACATGGTCGTGCTATTGCATACGCAACAGGTATTAAGCTAGCAAACCCAGATAAACACGTCATCGTTGTAACAGGTGATGGTGATGGTTTGGCGATTGGTGGTAACCATACCATTCATGGTTGTCGTAGAAACATCGATCTTAACCATATTTTGATTAATAACTTTATCTATGGTTTAACAAATTCTCAAACCAGTCCAACAACACCTCAAGGTATGTGGACGTCAACAGCAAATTACGGTAACGTTGATCCAACGTTTGATGCCGCAAAATTGGCTGATGCTGCAGGTGCAACCTTTGTTGCGCGTGAGTCTGTGTTAGATCCACAAAAATTAGAGAAAATGTTTGTAGCAGGTTTCTCACACAAAGGATATTCATTCTTTGATGTATTCTCAAACTGCCATATCAACCTTGGACGTAAAAACAAAATGGGTGAAGCAGTTCAAAACCTTGCATGGATTGAAAATCGTATCGTAGGTAAAAAGAAGTTTGATCTCCTCAGTGATGAAGAGCGCGTAGGTAAATTCCCAACGGGTATCTTGAAGCAAGAAGAGGGCAAACTCGAATATTGTGAAGCGTATGACAAAGTTATCTACGCAGCACAAAATAAAACCACAGTACAGTTATAAGGAGCCCTTGATGAGAAGACAATTACGTTTCGTAGGTGTAGGCGGTCAGGGTGTTATCTTGGCGGGTGAGATTTTAGCGGTTGCAAAGATCAAAGAAGGCGGGTATGGTGTTAAGGCATCAACTTATACCTCTCAAGTTCGTGGAGGGCCTACAAAAGTTGATATTTTGCTCGATGAGAGCGAGATTTTATTTCCTTATGCCAATGAGGGTGAAATTGAGTTTATGATCGCAACAGCGCAAGTAAGCTTCAATCAATTTAAAGATGGCGTAAAACCAGGCGGTATTATCGTTGTTGAGCCAAATCTCGTTAAACCAACCGAAGAAGATCGTAAAAAATGGAAAATCATCGAAATTCCATTGATTACCATCGCAAAAGAAGAGGTTGGTAATGTTATTACTCAGTCGGTTGTAGCACTTTCTATCACTGTTGAGATGACAAAGGTGCTTCCACATGAACTTGTAAAAGAAGTTATGCTCTCAAAAGTTCCTGAAAAAGTACATCCAGAAAACAAAAAAGCATATGAACTTGGCGTTAAATACGCACAAGAGGCGCTTGCAAAACTCTAAAAATAGTAAGCTCTTTGGAACTTTCCAAAGAGCTTAACTCTTTCTTCTTATAAAATCAAAAACTAATATTACTAAACTCAGAATTTGTCAAACTTGCAGCAACCATAGGCGGTTTTGCAACGCTAATGCCTTCAACAAGTGCTGAAGCGTCTTTCCCACTATTTGGTAAAAAGAGTGGGCACACAGTTACATTTGCACCTGCTTTGATGAGACCTTGAAGTGCTGCTTTTGGGTTTGTAGCTGTTCCATCTGGTTTTTTCACTGTTTCTGCTGTAAAGTCTTTAAGAGCCAAGTTCCCTGCAGGACCACATAATGTGATGTTTAAAGCTTTCTTTTGGTCATTCAAAACACTACCACCTAGTACCATCCCCATCATTTGAGTTTGGGCATCTGCTGATGTCATTAGAACATTTAATCCTTTCAATTCCGCACTACACAAAAAGCTAGGGACTGCAATAGCAGCAACAAGTAAGGCACTCTTCGTAAATAGTCTCATGAATAACCCCTTAATAAGATGTATAGATTAGCTTCAGTCATTATGAAGATAATCTATAACAATTATAATCTAAATATATCTAAATTATAGATGAGAAGAGGGGCGGAAGAATAGGTATGTTAGAAAAACAACCACACAAGTAACACAATGCCAATACTAAGGTTCAACCAACTGACACCATCTTCAAAAAGCTTGATGAGGAGTTCATAGTTATAGCGTTCTAGGGTTGCAGGATGTAAACTTAGTGCATTTTGCGCATATTGCACAATGTCAGATGCCCAAAAATAGGCAATGATTTCAGGAGCGATGAAAAAGAGTATAACGCCTAAGATTCCCCAAAGAGATTTTTCGGGTTTCATATCGGAGAGTACTTTTTTTGTCGCAGGATGTCGTGCAATTTTTTGGAGTTTTTCTCTCACTAAAAGACCTTTGGGAAGTTGAAATGTGGAGCGGGTGACGGGAATCGAACCCGCTACTTTCAGCTTGGGAAGCTAACACTCTACCGATGAGTTACACCCGCATTTAAAAGTGGCATTATAGCACACTCATCTTTTGCTGGCACACAAAACGTTGATATGTAAAAGTAAACTTTAGCTTTTACAGATAGTTTTAAAAGTGTTATTTTTTTCAAACTTTGCTGTGCCATAATGACTCAAATATTATAAAGGAGTCATTATGGAGTATAGAATTGAAAAAGATACGATGGGTGAGATAAAAGTTCCTAATGATCGTTACTGGGGTGCACAAACGGAGCGCAGCCTAGAAAATTTTAGAATAGGCACTGAAAAGATGCCAAAAGAGCTCATTCGTGCATTTGCACTTTTAAAACGCTCTTTGGCTGTCGTCAATCAAAAATTAAACAAACTCGATACCAAAAAAGCAAATGTCATCATACAAGCATGCGATGAAATTCTAGCAGGAAAATTTGATGGCGAGTTCCCTCTTGCTATCTGGCAGACAGGAAGCGGCACACAGACCAATATGAACCTCAATGAAGTGATCGCCAATCGTGCCACAGAGATATTGGGTGGTGACTTTAGAAAAGAGAAATTAATTCATCCTAATGACCATGTCAACATGTCTCAAAGCTCAAACGACACCTTTCCCACAGCGATGCACATCGCGAGTGTCATTGAAATTGAAGAGCAACTGCTTCCCTCCTTAGAAAAACTGAAAGAAGCGTTTGAGCTCAAAGAAAAAGAGTTTGGAGGGATCATTAAAATAGGTCGGACACACCTACAAGATGCCACACCTCTTACGTTAGGACAGGAATTTAGCGGGTATCGCAGTATGCTAGAACACTCAGCATCTCATATCTTGCAAGCACTGGAGTCTTTACGAGAACTTGCCATCGGTGGAACGGCTGTTGGAACAGGTATCAATGCGCATCCAAAGCTGAGTGAGTTTGTGAGTGAAGAGCTCAGTAAGCTTACGGGCAAATCGTTTATCTCTGCACCCAATAAATTTCATGCCCTCACATCGCATGATGCACTTGTGTTTGCGAGTGGCGCAAATAAGGGCTTAGCCGCAAACTTGATGAAAATAGCCAATGACATCAGATGGCTTGCATCAGGTCCAAGATGCGGTATAGGTGAACTTTCGATTCCTGAGAATGAACCAGGAAGCTCCATTATGCCTGGTAAGGTCAATCCAACGCAAGCAGAAGCGGTGACGATGGTTGCGTGTCAAGTATTTGGCTCAGATGCTGCCATTGCTTTTGGTGCAAGTCAAGGTAACTTTGAACTCAATGTTTTTAAACCTGTCATCATCCTCAACTTTTTGCAACAAGTAAGGCTGCTTGCAGATGTGATGGAGTCATTTCGTATTCATTGTGTGGAAGGCATTGAAGCAAATAGCGAGAAGATAGCACATAACCTACACAACTCGTTGATGCTTGTAACCGCACTCAATCCTTACATCGGTTATGAAAACGCCGCAAAAGTCGCAAAATTAGCACATAAAGAGCATCTGAGTCTTAAAGAAGCGTGCATCAAGCTTTCATTTTTAAGTGCTGAAGAGTTTGATCGTTATGTTATTCCTGCTGAGATGATTCATCCTAAAGAGTAAAACGAAAAAGGGTAGCGGCAGAGTTTGTCGCTACACCTTAATACTGCAGAAGTGCTTTTTTCTCAAAAACACTCCATCCACACTCTAACCATAAGCGTGCACTTTGATTAAAGAGTTCACTTTGTAATGTTGCTACTTTAGCTTTCGCACTGGCCAGATTTGCGATGGCACGGCTGAGTTCATCTGCACTAATAAGTTGGTTATCGAAGCGTCCTTGTGTGAGATGGGTATAGGATTCGCTCGCTTTGGCTTCTAGAAGCGCACTTTGGAGTTTTGCTTCAAGGGTTTTGAGTTCAAGTCTTGTATTTTCTACTTCTAAGCTCACTTGTTGTTTATACTCTTCTAGATTGAAAAAAGCTGACATTTTAGAAGCTCTTGCTGCATCGATAGCATGAGCATCACTAAAGCCATTAAAAAGATTCCATGATGCGCTGATACCTACATAGCTTTTGTCAGCGTTCGTGTATCCATCGCCATTAAGCTCCAAGGAGTCTCCTTGGCGTTTTGCAACACCTACAAGGGCAACATTAGGATAATTTTTACTTTTTGCAAGTTCTATAGTGCTTTGTGCTACATCAATGGCTTTTGACATGGCTTGTAGATCTTCACGCTCATTAAGTGCCAATGTTGTTACTTCATTCAGCTCTGCTGTACCAAACGCTTTGAGTGAGGTAGATTGAACGGTTTCAATTTTGGTATTGAGAATGTAAGAGAGTTGATTAAGAAGTTGTTGTCTCTGATTTTGGTGGTGGAGGATTTGTGCATCAATGTCATATTTTTTTGCTTCAATAGCGTAGAGTTCACTTTGTGCTAAAAGACCATTGTCATAAAACCCTTTAGCTTTTTTATATGACTGGTTGATAGCAGATTGTGAACTTTGAAGCGCTTCTATTACTTTTTCTTCTGCTAGGATGGTACTATAAAGCTGTGTAACATGCATAGCAAGGTTTCGTTTGAGATTGGTCACTTTTAAAGAAGCTTGTTCACTCTCTAGTTTGGCTTTATCGATGCTTGCTGAAATAGCAAAGCCCGTAAATAGGGGATAACTTAAAATAAGTGCACCTTCAAGATGTTTACGTGTTCCGACATTTGCTGTTGTTGCTGGAAAGGAAGGCAGATGCAGCGACATATTGGGAATTTCATTAAACTCGATAGCACTGAGCGTTGCATCGAGAGAAGGAAGGTTCTTACCTTGTGCGGAAAGGTAGAGTGACTGGGACGCACTCTCTAATTCTTTAGCACTTTTATAGCTGTTATTTTTTTCAAGTAAATTCAAAAGCTCGGTATAGGTTTGTGCACTAAGACACAAAGGCAGAAGAAAAAGGAGTAAATGTCGCATGAAACGTCCTTGCGAAAGATCATGATTTCAAAATTTATAGTATTGCTTATCCTATTAATTTGCTCTTAATTAGGTAAAAATATAACAAATAAGTTATATAATAAACTACTCTTCATCCAAGGAGCGTGTATGTTAGAACAAATTAAACAGTATCGTTTAGGTGTGGCTATCTTAGCCTTGGTCGTTATTGCGTTAGGACTCATCGTCAATAAACTGAGTGCTCCTACATTAGCCGCCAATCTGGTACAAGGTTCAGGTCGTATGGATGGCGATTTGATCAATCTTAATGCTAAGTACGCTGGGCG
>Ga0074197_1000586_pt1 | contig 41828 bp, 37 predicted proteins | sample EPASupsiteSAE305_FD_64526 | JGI IMG/M metagenome (GOLD analysis project Ga0074197, IMG submission 64526) | Bioremediated contaminated groundwater microbial communities from EPA Superfund site, New Mexico - SAE3-05 reassembly with SPADES | ecosystem: Environmental > Aquatic > Deep subsurface >...
GACCTGACGACAAGTCTCTTTCTCACCCAGGCCCAGGTCAATTTAGCCAAAGGGGATAGCACTACAAAGCTGTCGGCATCACTGATTCATCCCAGACATTGGTTCAATTAATAGTTAATAAAAGATATATACAAAAACAAATGGGTAGGCTTATCGATTCCTGCTGGAATCAGCCTACCCATTTTTGAGGTGTACTTCCAATCAAGTACGTCCCCCTTTCTTTTCCCCCCGTCTAATCGATATTTCTATCGCTTAGCTTATCGGTATTACTGTGAGTATCAGTAACAGTTTTTTAAGCTGTTTTCTTCTCTCTACAGAGTTTACGTAGGACCGATCCCTGCTTATCTAAATCGTCTTCCAAAAAGAGTGGTTCTTTCTGAAAATGGGTTATAAATCTGGTTTTCTGCGATCCTACTTGGATCCGTAAAACCGATATAACCTATATAGCCTAACAGCTAATCAGATTAACCATTACCTCTTTTAGAAAAGCCATCACTTCAGCAAGTAATCAAAGCTCTCCGCTACCGATTCTAAGGGGTATCCTCTTACTAAGGATTGTCTCCTTTTGGGAGGGTAATTTTATTATATTACTGTCGGAAGATTCTGTCAATATGTTTTTTAAAAATTCTGACAAATTTTTTTCTGATATATTTTTAGTTAACTAAAAAGCCTTATATCAGGAATAATAAATATAATCCTGCTATAAGCCGTTTATTGTTTGAGGATATTTATGTGGGAAATGTGTTAAAATATATATACTATTTATATTATATTTATAGTCTTTATGATTAAGCTAGGCTTTTTCTCTAGCAATAGTTTTGACATTGATTATAGCCTTATTAAAGAAGAAGGTTGCTTCCTTTTTATTTTAAATTTTTTAACAATTGAGCAAAGCATAAATTTGTTTATTGCTTCAATATTATAAAAGATAAAACTTATTAAAGGATGGGTTTTCTTGAAAAAAGAAGGCGTATCAACTTTAAAAGTGGCCGCGGCCTATATCGGTACTATTGTCGGCGCGGGCTTTGCTACCGGACAGGAAATCCTCCAATTCTTTTTGAATTTCGGGGTCAGTGGAATTGCCGGGATAATCATGACCACGATCATGTTTATCGTCTTTGGCTATATCATCATGGACCTTGGGAAGAGGCTTAACGCTCATTCGCATCTGGAAATCATCAAATATTCGGGGGGGAGATTTTTAGGCTTGATCATAGACTTGATCATCACCTTTTTCCTCTTTGGGGCATTGACAGCGATGATTGCCGGTACGGGAGCATTATTCGAAGAGCAATTCAATATACCAAGTATCTTAGGCAATATCTTCATGTGCGTGATAACAGCTCTTACTGTGATGAGGGGCACTAATGGCGTGATCAATTCAATCAGTTTTGTTGTGCCTTTTTTACTAATTACGGTGGCAGGTACCAGCATTTATGCAATCATCAGCACTCCATATCTTTTGCAAAGCGGCCAAGCGGTAGGACAAAGCGGCTTAATGAACAATTGGCTACTATCAGCTATCCTTTATGTATCTTATAATACGATCATCTCTATCGCTGTTTTAGGACCGCTGGGTGTTAAAGCGAAAAACCATCGGACAATCAGAAATGGCGCTATTCTAGGTGGGTTAGGATTAGGCTTAGGTTCGATGATGATTTTCCTGGCTCTATCCAGCGATATTTCGGATATTAGAAATTTAGAGATACCGATGATCTATATTGCGGGTAGGATATCGCCTCTGGTGCAGATCATCTATGCCGTTGTCCTGATAGCGGAAGTTTATACGACGGCAGTAGGCGCTTTATTTGGTTTTACCTCCCGGCTGACCAATATCGAAAAAGAGCCTCATCAAGCAAGATATATTATTATCATATCAACCATCGTCGCCTTGATTGCCAGCCAATTCGGTTTTTCCAATCTGGTCAAATATTTATATCCCTTAGTTGGCTATGGAGGTATCTTGCTTTTAGGATGTTTGCTTTACGTCCGGTTTAAACGTAAATTTTCATAAAGAATAAAACCCGCGAATAAAATTCGGGGGTTTTATTCCTTATGGACTTGAACTGCTTAAATATTATTCGTAATCATTATCTACAGCCAAAGCGCTTAAGGTAGCATTGGTAACAGTTACACCCGGAGTGATATCAATTAATGAATTGGTTGATAGTTGGATAGTATAGTTGTATAAACCGGGGGCCAGGTTATTATCAAAATATTGGAAACCAAAGGCTTCAGCTTCGAGGATATTGACCAGTGTGGCGAAAACATAATTTGAACCGATAACTACCGGTGCGCCACCGTTAAAGCTTCTGCTTATTTCAAAATTCATATTGACAAGTACGCCTATAGGTAAACTGATTATGCTAGAAAAATGTAATAAAACAACGGGTTCTGCCATGCCTTCGGTACTAATAGACACATTGACTACGGGAATAGGGGCGGCTAACAATGTAGTAATGATCGGCAGGGGGCCGGCACTGCCAGTCGAGGCATTTAAGCGAGACGGCGGGTCAGCACTGTTACTGCCATTGCCATTGCAATCTGGGTCTACTTCTGGGTTATAGAATAATCTCATTTTGTTCACCTCAATAATTATTAAAATGACTTATCACACAAGAGCTATCTCTTGGTAAGATTTATTTGGACAAATTTTTTAGTTGTAATATATGATATGAAGATTTTCTATATTTGGTGAACAAGCCTTTAATCATTAGATAAAAAATCACTTGCGCCAAGAGAAATTTTTAGAATTTTTGTCTTGCATTTTTAATTTATATATTGTAATATATGAATATAGCGATATATGGATAAAATAAATAAAGAGAATAAACGCTAAAGAAAGAAGAGAAGACTATGGATAAAGATTTTGCCAAGTATCAGGAAACAGCGGAAATGCTAAAAGTATTGGCGCATCCGGTGCGGCTCTGTATAGTGAAAAATCTTTTAGAAAAAGGGGCCTGTAATGTAAGCCATATGCAATTATGCCTGGATACGCCACAATCCACTGTTTCGCAGCATCTGCAAAAATTAAGGTCGGTTGGTATCATCGAAGGTAAGAGGAATGGGCTGGAGATATACTACAATGTTTGCGAGCCGAGAGTTGCTGATTTAGTCAAATTGTTGATAGATAATTGATTAGTATTTAATTGGGGAGGGTAAATAAATGGCTAAGAAAGTTTTGATAGTCGGTGGTGTAGCTGGAGGAGCATCTGCCGCTGCCAGGTTGCGAAGATTAGATGAAGATGCCGAGATCATCATGTTTGAAAGGGATGAATATATCTCTTTTGCCAACTGTGGTCTTCCTTATTATATTGGCGAAACGATCAAGGACCGTAATAAGCTTCTGGTGCAAACGCCACAGTCAATGAATTCCCGCTTTAATATCGACGTGAGAAATAACAGCGAAGTCACTAAAGTAGATACCCAAAACAAAAAAGTTACGGTTAACAGCAAAGATAAGGGAGTCTATGCAGAGAGCTATGACTATTTGATCTTATCACCAGGAGCCAAGGCCTTAAAGCCAGACATCCCCGGCATAGATAGTAAAAAAATATTTACTTTGAGAAATATCCCCGATACAGATGCCATTAAAGACTATGTCGATAAAGAGGGAGTTAAAAATGCTGTAGTTATCGGTGGCGGATTTGTGGGCATTGAGATGGCGGAAAACCTTCAACAAAGGGGTTTGAGTGTCGCATTAGTAGAAGCCGCGCCGCATATCTTTGCGCCTTTTGATGCCGATATGGCTATCACTCTGGAAAAGGAAATAGTGGAAAATGGCGTTGAGCTTATCTTGAATGACGGCGTAAAAGCATTTACCGAAATAGGCGAGCAAGTCGAAATTACCTTAAACAGTGATACAAAGCTTAATGCTGACCTGGTCATTTTTGCTATCGGTGTTGCTCCAGATACTGCCTTTTTGCAGGATAGCGGCCTGGAGTTTGGCTCCAAAGGCCACATCGTCGTCAATGATAAGATGGAAACTAATATCGCAGATGTTTATGCCGTCGGTGACGCTATAGAAGTCGTCGATTTTGTAACCAAGCAAAAAACTGCCATCCCCTTGGCGGGGCCAGCCAATAAACAAGGCAGGATAGCGGCGGATAATGTGGCGGGGTTAAATTCGACTTTTGCGGGCACGCAAGGCACTTCGATCATCAAAGTTTTTAATCTAACTGCAGCCAGTACCGGTGCCAATGAAAAAACGCTTAAAAAAGCTGGCATCCCTTATAAAAAGATCTATGTCCATCCGGCATCGCATGCCACCTATTATCCCGGAGCGGTGCCTATGACCTTAAAACTGCTCTTTAATTACGAAGGCAAAGTTTTGGGTGCGCAGTCCGTAGGTTATAAGGCAGTTGATAAGAGGATAGATGTCATAGCTACGGTAATCAGGCTAGGCGGTACGGTCGATGACCTAACCGAGCTGGAACTGACTTATGCACCGCCTTTCTCTTCCGCCAAAGACCCGGTCAATATGGCGGGCTTCGTGGCCCAAAATGTTTTGGCGGGCAGGACCCATGTCATATCCTGGGACGAGCTGGAAAATTATGATGAGGAGCATATCCTGCTTGATGTCCGCACTGAGGAAGAGTTTGCCAACGGCCATGTAGAAGAGGCCATCAATATCCCTGTAGATAGCCTTAGAAGAAGACTAAAAGAATTAGATAAAGATAAACAGATTATCGAATATTGCCAGGTAGGCCTGCGGGGCTATATTGCCGACAGGATACTCTCGCAAAATGGCTATAATGTCAAGAATGTTACCGGCGGCTATAAAAGCTATGCCCAGCTCAAATTCGACCCTAACAGGGGAGGTAAAGCAATGAAAAATATCAATCTTGACCCTGATACCCAAATCTTAAAAAAAGATGAGGCAGCAGGATATGATAAAACTTTAGACGCCTGCGGACTCTGCTGCCCCGGACCTCTGATGCAGGTGAAGGCTTCTATAGATCAGATGAATGAGGGACAAGTCTTAAAAGTATTAGCTTCCGATCCTGGCTTTTTCGAGGATATCAAAGCCTGGAGCAAGAGGACCAACAATGAATTGCTGGATATAAGCAAAAGTGGCAGTAATATTACCGCCTTCATCAAGAAGAATGCTGACAGTGGTTTTGTTGGGTTAGGTAACACGGCTTCTCCTGCCAGAAATAAGACCATGGTCGTCTTCAGTGGTGATCTGGACAAGGCCATAGCCGCCTTCATCATTGCTAACGGTGCAGCTTCGATGGGCAATAAAGTGACTATGTTCTTTACTTTCTGGGGTCTCAATATCTTAAGAAAAGAGGAAAAAGTCAATCTCCAAAAGGGCTCCATCGAGAGAATGTTTGGTATGATGATGCCCAGAGGAAGCAAGAGACTCAAACTCTCGAAGATGAATATGATGGGCATGGGCGGCAAAATGATCAGGAAAGTTATGCAGGATAAGAATGTTTCCTCTCTGGAAGACCTGATCCAGGCGGCTATCAAAAGTGGAGTTGAGATCGTAGCCTGCCAGATGTCCATGGATGTCATGGGCATCAGAAAAGAAGAACTTATCGACGGAGTCAAAGTAGGGGGAGTGGGATACTATTTAGGCGAAGCAGAAGATGCCAATGTCAACCTGTTTATCTAGATTCTATAACGAAAATCTCTTTCAATTTTTAAATTTATTATTGTTTAAATAGGGTTTTGCTAAAAAGCAAAACCCTATTTAAATATTTTTTCCAAAGTAATTACTCGTGCAAGTTGATTTTGTTATTTTAATTATTGACATATGTCAAAAACAGTTTATAATAAGAGCATAAGTGACATATGTCGGAAACTATATGGGGGTGAAAATATGCCAAGACCAAGAAAATGGAGAAAAGTCTGTTGTTTGCCCGATAGCAGCCGCTTTGGGCCGCTTGATTCCCCGGCAAATTCTGAACATCATGTTAATATGACGGTTGATGAATACGAGACGATAAGACTTATTGATCTAGAAGGATTAACTCAGGAAGAGTGTGCCGGTCAAATGAATATTGCGCGCACTACCATTCAGGGAATTTATAATGAAGCGAGAAAAAAGCTTGCCGAATCTCTGGTAAACGGCAAAGTTCTGTGGATCGAAGGTGGAGAGTATCTTCTTTGCGATGGTTTGGGAAAAGGCTGTAGCAGAGGTGGTTGTCCCAAACACCGTTGTGGCAAATGATTTAAGGATGATGGGAAAAACGGTAAGGAGCATCCTTTCGTACGGGATTTTTAAAAAATGGAGAAAAACTTAAAAATAAATACGGAAGCCAATTAATTTTATTGAATGAGCATGAGCAAGTTTATTAAATAATTATGTAGACGTAAAGGAGTCCGGGTAATGAGTGAAAATTGTAATCAAAACTGCGGCAGTTGCGGGGAAGATTGTGCCGAAAGAAAAGAAAACCAAACTGACTTTACTGCCAAACCTCATGAATTAAGTCAGATCAAGAAAGTTATCGGTGTCATCAGCGGCAAAGGAGGTGTCGGTAAATCATTAGTAACATCAATGCTTGCAGTGACGATGAACCGGATGGGTTATAATTCCGCGATCCTCGATGCGGATATTACCGGGCCGTCAATACCGAAAATGTTTGGCATCAAGGGAAAAGCTGCAAGCAATGGATTAGGATTGATACCGATCAAGAGCAAGACAGGTATAGATATCATGTCAATTAACCTCTTATTGGCGGATGAGACTGACCCGGTAATCTGGAGAGGCCCGATCATCGGCAATACCGTTAAGCAGTTCTGGACAGATGTTATCTGGGATGATGTAGACTTTATGTTTCTTGATATGCCGCCCGGTACCGGTGATGTGGCGCTTACTGTTTTTCAATCCATATCGGTTGACGGGATAATTATTGTTACCTCTCCCCAGGAGCTAGTTTCGATGATCGTCTCCAAAGCGGTAAAGATGGCAAAAATGATGAATATACCGATTATTGGTGTAGTCGAGAATATGTCTTATTTCAAATGCCCCGATAATGGGAAAGACTATAAGATATTCGGAGATAGCCATATTGAAGAGATTGCCGCCAAATATGATCTCAAAGTGCTGGCCAAGCTACCGATCGATCCCCGAGTAGCGGAGGCTTGCGATAAAGGTTTGATAGAGTCTTTTGAAGGAAATTGGTTGGATTCACTCGTTAACATATTATAAAAAGGAGGAGAAAAATATGAAAAAAATTGCTGTAGCAAGTGAAGGGCAAATGGTCACGACGCATTTTGGAGAATGTCAGAATTTCAATATTTATGAAACGGAAGATAAACAGATAGTAAAAAGCGAATCCCTGGTAAATCCTGGGCATAGGCCTGGCTTTTTGCCTAAATTTTTGCATGAGATGGGAGTTAATGTAGTTATCGCGGGAGGCATGGGCGAAAGAGCTATTGGGCTTTTTGATCAAAATGGCATAGAGGTGTTTCTGGGAGCGTCGGGTGAGGCAAAAGCAGCCGCCGAAGCATATTTGCAAGGCACCCTGAAATCTCTCAATTCTGTTTGTCATCAACATCGTCATGGTTGCAACCATTAAAGGGGAAAAATAATAAAGAAGTTAGGCCTGTATTTTCCCTTTAAATTAGGAAAATAGAAAATAAGGTGATTTTATGGATATATTGGAAAAGACTCGTAAAAAGCTAATTGAGATAATGAAGGAAGAGGGTTGGGATAATGAGCAGGTAGATGTCTTAAGCGCCCGCACTTTGACTGCTAAGGAAGCTATCGGCTCGCCTGAGCGTAATGATTATCCCATCTTAAAAGGTAAAGAGGTTATGATGGAAGCCGTTTTTCGGGGTGCTAAAGGGCAAGCCTATACGGATCAACCGGGAAACTATAGCGGCACATTGAAGGATATTATTAATCTGCCGCTGAATAATAACTTTGAGCGGGCGATTTATATTGCTACCTTAAATGCGATGCTGAGGTATCTTGGTATATTAGACAAAACGGTGCATTGTAAGGATCAAGAACCTAGTATGTGCGCCCGTAAGTTAGTCGAATATTTATATCGTTTCGGTAAGCCGCGAATTGCCTTTATCGGTTTGCAACCGGGTATGGTTGCGGAGCTTTCTAAGCATTTTAAGATGAGAGTCGTAGACCTTGATGTTGAAAATATCGGTAAGCAATTTGGCGAGGTATTGATAGAAGATGTCAGCTACACACAGGAAATCATTGATTGGGGCGATATCATCCTGGCGACAGGCTCTACCGTTGTCAATAATAGCTTAGAAGGCTTTCTGGTAAATAAACCTACCATTTTTTATGGTGTGACTGTGGCGGGGATCGCCTATTTAAACCAATTAGAGCAGTATTGTCCCTGCGGTCATTAAATACTTAAGTCATAGGAGAATGGAAAATGTATATAGCTGTAACAACAGATGGAGATAACTTGGAAAGCAAGGTCTCGTCAATTTTTGGCGCTTGTCAGTATTTATTGATTGTAGATATGACCGATATGAGCCTCAAAGCTATCAAAAACGAAGGTCTTTCCCGTGGAGAAACACTCGCCCAAAAGATAGTTGACCTGGATTGCGAAGCTGTCATCACCGGCGATTTTGCGGCAGGGGAATTTAATATTTTAGCCGAAGACTATATTACGAGATACTATGGCTTTGGTTACTCGGGAAATGAAGCTCTTGAGCTAATGGATAAGAATGCTTTAGAGTATATCAAAAATTTTGGAACTAATGATTGTGGCGGCGCCCATCATCATTAAAGCTTCCGCGATAAACAAAATTTTTAAAAGCTGATGAATATTATAGTCTGCTATACTTTAGATGATAGCTGATGCATGATGTTCTCTATCGTAACTGAGGAGGGATAAGATGGCAAGAAAAGTTGGCCGCTTTATCTATTGGACACCAAGGTTACTCTCGATACTTTTTATCATCTTCCTGGCTCTTATGTCGCTGGATGTGATTTCGCCTGAACTAAGTGTCGGCCAGATTGCCCTGGGAATGCTGGTGCACAATATTCCCACGATAATTATGCTGGTCATCTTGATCATCTCCTGGAAAAGGGAGGTTGTTGGCGGGATAGCCTTCATCCTGGCGGGACTTGCTTATATAATCTTTACGACACAGGCCAATTTGCCCTGGTACTTGGTATTATCTTGGAGTTCGACGATTGCCGCTCCGGCAATTTTTATCGGCATACTATTTTTGCTTAACTGGTTCAAGAAGAAGAAAGTTTAAAATCAGGCCTGCTGTCTTATAGACAGCAGGATTTTTATATGCCATTTTACTGCTGTTATTAAGTTGAACTAGTAATGCAACGCGTTTTATGGTAAAATACTCTGCACGTATTCTTTTATAAATTTGATAAATCGAGGGAAAAAATGATAATCGTTTCTAATGTAAGCTTAAGTTTCAGCGGCACAAATTTGTTTTCCAATACTAATCTGAAATTTACACCCGACAATTGCTACGGAATTATCGGGGCAAACGGTGCCGGTAAATCTACTTTTTTAAAAATATTGTCCGGTGAGTTGGAATCGTCTACCGGTGAGATAATCATTCCAGAGAACATCCGCATGTCGGTCTTAAAGCAGGATCATTATGCTTTCGATGAGTTTACGGTGCTGGACACGATCATCATGGGCAATCCGCGCTTGTATGAAGTTATGCTGCAAAAAGAAGAAGTATATGCCAAGGAAGATTTCTCGGATGCAGACGGCATGCTGGCAGCCGAGCTGGAGGCTGAATTTGCCGAGCTTAACGGCTGGGAGGCGGAGTCAGAGGCTTCCCGGTTGCTAAAAGGCCTGGGTATTGATGCGGAAGTGCTTTTGACACCAATGAACCAGCTTGATGGCAAAAGCAAGGTCAAGGTCCTGCTAGCGCAGGCGCTTTTCGGTTCGCCCGACATCATCCTTTTGGACGAGCCGACTAATAATCTCGATATTGCATCCATTGAGTGGTTGGAGAATTTCCTCCTGGATTTTTCGGGAACGGTGATCGTTGTCTCGCATGACAGGCACTTTTTGAATACCGTTTGCACACATATTGTGGATATAGACTTTTCTAAGATCCAAGTTTATGTGGGCAATTACGATTTTTGGTACGAATCCAGCCAGCTGATGCAAAAGATGAGGCGCGACCAGAACAAAAAGAGTGAAGAAAAGGCCAAAGAGCTGCAGAACTTCATTGCCCGGTTTTCAGCCAATAAATCAAAGGCTAAGCAGGCCACCTCACGCAAAAAGTTGCTGGAAAAGCTGACCTTTGATGATATGCCGGAGTCTTCCCGCAAGTACCCCTATGTAGGATTCCAGATAGACAGGGAACCTGGCAAAGAGATATTAACTGTGGAGGGCATCAGCAAGACCATAAATGGCGAACAGGTGCTAAAAGATGTTTCATTTCGGGTGAATAAAGGTGACAAAATCGCCTTTGTGGGCGAAAATGAAACGGCGAACACGACACTATTCCAAATACTCATGGGAGAGCTTGAGCCGGACTCAGGTTCCTACAAATGGGGAGTAAGCACCTCGCAGTCCTACTTCCCGAAGGACAGTACCTCCTTCTTTGCTGATTGCGAGCTGAGCGTATTAAGGTGGTTAGCGCAGTATTCCAAAGATATTACAGAGACTTATCTGCGCGGGTTTTTGGGTCGGATGCTGTTTTCTGGTGATGATGTAATGAAACCTGTATGTGTGCTTTCCGGCGGCGAGAAAGTACGCTGTATGTTATCGCGGATGATGCTCTTTGGAGCCAATGTCTTGGTCATGGATCAGCCGACCAATCATCTTGATTTAGAGTCGATCACCGCTGTCAACAACGGACTTGTCGATTTTAAGGGCGTGTTGCTCTTTTCCTCCCATGACCATGAATTCATTCAGACAATTGCCAATAGGATCATCGAGTTCAAAGATGAAGGCTGTATCGATAGAGTTTCTACTTTTGACGAGTATCTGGAATTCATAAAACTACCGGTATGATATGCCTAAAAGGCTAAGGAGACGTAAATGCGGATAGTAATTGACGGGGACGGATGTCCGGTAGTGGATATTGCCATCAAAATAGCCAAAGAAAACAACAGGGTGTGTCTAATCGTTTGCGATACCTCTCATTTTTTTGAAAAAGAGGGAGCGACCACGGTCATTGTTTCACAAGGGACAGATAGTGTGGATTTTGCTCTAGTTAATATGCTGCAAAAAGGCGATATTGTAATTACCCAGGATTATGGTTTGGCAGCGATGTGCCTTGCCAGAAACGCCATACCCATCAGTCAAGACGGGATGATTTTTGATAACGACAATATAGATGCACTACTATTATCAAGATACACTGCCAAGAAGATTAGAAATGCTGGTGGTCGCCTCAAAGGTAATGCTAAAAGAATCATGGCCCAAGATATTGCTTTTGCAGAAGAATTGAGGAAGATAATAAGTAAAAATACAAGATTAATGCAGGATTTTTAAAAGAATAATAATAAATCAGGAATACTATCTGCCAAAAAAGCCATAATAATTAATGGGTAGCAATACCCACATTTAAAATAAACAAGCAAGGATTTAGTAAGAAATGGGAGATGATTTAGTTGAACAGACCATATTATGAACCCATTATGATACGGGCAGTATTTGTAGAATAGTGGATTGTTCGAGTCGAACAGCTTTATTTCTCACGGAAAATTAAATGCGAGCTTGGGAAGACAGGGATTCTTATGAATCCCTGTTCTTCTGTTTTGGGGGTATGTAAATTCTGGAATTAGTTTATTGCTTAATGAAAGAGTCTCTGGTCTTTTAAAGACCTGAGACTCTTTTTATGAGAGATTTTATTTAAAAATTTTACAATAAAATATTATTTTCCGGCAATAAAAAAGAGTATAAAAAAGGCCCGTTTTGCCCTATGACATTATTCATTAAGATGATAGACTAATATTGAAATAAAAAGATATTAGCATGATATACCTGGTCTTTTGCTTGATCAAGGTTTTGTTTATTTTAATAAATTTTGCTATATTATGTTTTTATTTTTCATGCAAAGGGAGGGAAGTTCATGTTTGCAAATGGTAAATTAAATATCAAAAATATTGACCATGTGGGTTATGTCGTCAGGGATTTAGATAAGACGACAAAATATTTCTGGGAAGTACTTGGTATTGGTCCCTGGGAATTTATGGAATTCGGCCCTAATGTCGAGAAATACAAATATTACGGCAAGGAAGATAAATTATTAGTTAAGATCGCTGAAGCGAGGGTAGGCGATGTATCGATTGAACTTATTCAGCCGGTATCGGGTCCTTCACCGCACAGGGATTTTCTGGAAAAACATGGCGAAGGTATGCAACACTTAGGCATCCTGGTTGATAGTTATCAAGATGTCGAAGAAATGAAAAAGCTGGGCTATACTGTGATGATCGAAGGTACGGGCATCGGAGATAGCAAAGATGGATTCTGTTATTACTTAGATACGGAAAAAGAAATTGGTTGTGTGATTGAATGCTGTGTTTATCCTTCTGATCCGTCTAGCCTTCATTATTATAAGATCTACCCTGAACCCAGCGAACAAAAATAAACTGCAACTTTTGAGGCAGGCAAACTAACTAAAAAACCCAAGAGGGGGAGTTAAACATGGGAGAAAGAAGAGAACCACTGCGCGGCGCCAGAAAATACATAGCTGACCGGCTACTGCAAAGCGTGACATCCTATCCGCAGGCGCGTGGTTTTATCACTGTTGATATGAGCGGTATCCTCAAGATGAAGGATGACTATCTGGCTGATGGCAAAAAGATCGCCATGTCGGCCTTCATGATCAAACTCATCGGCACTGCTTTAAAGGATTTCCCGCAACTCAATGCCCGTATCGAAAAAAATGAGATCATCTATTACGATGAAATCAATTGCGGTATCGGTGTGGATATCGGTACAGGCCTGTATGTCGTAGTTATCAAAGACGTAGCTGCAAAATCTGTAGAGCAGATCTCGGATGAATTCAAGTCAATACTCAGTAAATTAAAAGAAAATAAATTGACCCTGGATGAGATGACGGGAGGCACTTTTACTCTGACCAATTTCTGTAACTTTCGTCCGGAAGCTTTTACTTCCATCATCAATAATGATGAATGCATCATCGTCGGTATCGGGGGCATCAAAAAGCAGGTCGTCGTTTTGGATAATGATGAAATAGGTATCCGCCCCATGTGCACCGTCATCGTCAATATGAATCATGCTATCACCGATGGCAAAGACGTGCATGGCATCATGGAGCGTATTTATCAGATATGCGAAGATCCTGGTAGTTACTTCGCTTAAATAATAGGCTTTTCTTGTAATTCATATATGCAAGCAAGCAAAGGGAGGAGGGTTACAACCATGAAAGTCATAATGCCGCGTATCGGTATGACCATGCAGGATGGCAAGATCACCAAATGGTTCTATAACGATGGAGAAGCGATCAAAGAGGGCGAACCAATGTTTGAGTTCGAAACGGAAAAGTTGACCAATGTAGTCGACTCACCGGCCTCCGGCGTTTTTCACAAGTTAGCAGAAGAGGGTGATATCATCCTTTGCGGTGAGGATATCGCCGAGATTGATGAATAAGTAAATCTCAAATTCAGATAAAGAAAGAAAGGTGAAAGCTATGGATTACGGTTATTCAGACAAAGAATTGCTGGATATGTATTATGAATTGAAAAATGCCCGTATTTTCACTTTGAAAATGGAAGATGCAGTTTATAAAGGCTTGATTAGAAGTGCTTTCCACACTCCTTATGGACAGGAAGCTACCGGCGTGGCTGTTATTAGAGCCATGAAAGATAGCGACTGGCTCGGTTATACCCACCGTTTGCAGCTCGCTCTCATCCACCGTTATGGTATGCAGCCCTTTATGGCCGAAGTTTTCGGTCTGCGTGATGGTTGCCTGTGTGGTTCTGCTTTCGATTATCATCTGGGCGATCTCCGTGAAGATGGGGTTCGTGTTCTTCCTATGCCGGGAACACTCGGCAGCGGTCCGCCCGTGCATGCTGGTTTTGCCTGGCAGCGCAAGAGAATGGGCAAAGACGACGTGATCGTTGACGTTTCCGGTGAAGGTTGCTGCAGTGAAGGCACAGTTTATGAAACATGGAATATAGCTGCTTTGCAAAAGCTGCCCATGTTATTCGTCATTGAGAACAATCAATGGGAGATGTCGGTGCCTATCAAACGCCAGACTGCCAATTACAATATTTGTGAAAAAGCCGGTGCTTGCGGTCTGCCATATAAGATTGTTGACGGCACCAATATCTTAGAACTGCGCAAAGCTATCGATGAAGGCATTGCCAAAGCGCGTAAATGCGAACCTAATGTTGTGGAAATCAAAAACCTGCGTTGGGGCGTACATTACCTCGGTATGCCTGGCGATTACCGGGATGATCTTGAATTAGTTGAAGCAGCCAAGCGTGATAAAGACCCAGTAAAAATCTATGAAAAATATTTACTGGATAAAGGTCTAATCGACCAGGCCTATATTGATAAGGTTGCTGCCGAATGTACTGCAGAAGTCGATCGCTGCCTGGAAGCTGCCGCTAAATCGGAAAAACCTACTTTTGATGATATTTACCGCAAAGAATATATTTATGCCAATCCTGAGACAGGAGGGGATCTGTAATGAGACAGTTAACTGTTAATTTTGCGATTGCTGAGGCTGTGGAAAAGGAAATACTACTTGATAAAAACGTCGTCGTGATCGGCGAAGATATTTATAATGGTGGGGGCCTTGGTACATATATCGGTATCGCTCAAAAATATCCCGAAAATATAATCGAGATGCCCATTTGTGAATCCGGATTCAGCCATTTTGGCAACGGTGCGGCTCTGGCTGGTGCCCGTCCTATCGTCGATCTAATGTTTTCCGATTTTGCCACCATTGCCACTGATGCTATTTATAACGGTGCGGCTAAAATGCGCTTTTGTACTCTCGGTGAAGCCAGTGTTCCGATCACTTATGTGCTTGGTGACGGCGGTATGGGCACTTATGACGGCGTGGGTTCCGGCTGCAACCATTCCCAAAGCGTTATCTCCTTATTCATGAATTGCCCTGGACTGAAAGTAGTTGTTCCTCATTACCCTTCGGACTGCTTAGGCCTGTTGCGTGCATCTATCCGTGATAATGACCCGGTGCTCTTCTTCTACCATGAAGGTTCTTTGGGTCTGCGTGAACAAGTTACTGAAGAAGATTATATCATCCCCCTGACCAATGCGGCCAAAATCAGGCGCGAAGGTAAAGATATTACCATCATAGCCATCCAAAGTATGTTACCGCTGGCAGAAAAAGCGGCTGAAGAACTTGCGGCCAAAGGCATTTCTGTAGAATTGATCGATCCCCGCGTTCTGATTCCTTTGGACAAAAAGAAGATCATTGAATCCGTAAAGAAGACCGGTCGCTTGATTATTGCTCATGAAGCTCCTACCCGTGGCAGCTTTGCCGGGGAAATTATCCGTGAAATCGTGGAAGAAGACCCCGGTATGCTCAAAGCGCCGGCTAAAGTAATTGGCGCTATGAATTCTCCTATCGGTTCCGGCTTCGCTGAAGCTTATATCATGCCTCATGTCAAAGATTTCGTAGAAGCGGCTGAAAAGATGTGTAAATAGGTAATAGTATCAAAGTTTCAAATGGTAGAAATATAAGTCCTTTCATGATTTCTGCTGCTTGATTAAAGATAAAAGACATTGTCAAACATCATCACCTCTCAACCTATATGTTGTAAACCTCCTAATTTTTCTCTTAGCGAAAAACAGCGCTCTACTTAGAGCGCTGTTTTCCATTTATTTTTTTAATTAGTTGATGGTTCTAGACAAAAGCAAAAAAATATTTCAAATGGTATAGCTGATTTCATTGATAATATTAATCAGAGATACTCTTTTATTGATGCCCATCTTTTTATAAACATTCTCAATATGAGATTTGACTGTATATATGCTTACATAAAGCTTTTCGGCAATTTCCCTATTGCCTAATCCATAATATATTTGTTCAATAATTTCCTTTTCCCGATTGGAAAAAGAATAGATATTATCCATTTTATCGAGTATTTTTCCGATCGGTTTTTCACTATCGCTCAGATAAACAATATATACAGTTTCAATTGTGCCATTAGATTTAGGAATGATCTGGGGAATGATTCTGATTTGATATGAATCGTGTAAAATTATATGATTAAACATGCGGTTCATTATTTTTTCATAAATAATATTGGTAACGAAGGATATTGAGCTCTGCGCTGAATTACAGGACATGATATCCATACATATCTGGCTAGCTACTTCATTATAATAGAGGGGGCTTAAGTCCTGAGCTAAGACAAGTATACCCAAATGCGCCTGATATGCACAGTTTTTAAATATAAAATTTTCGTTTTGTATATTATCGATAAAAAGTGATGCCTTTAAATTGGAAGCAATATGTTTATTGATATTATTAAGAACCAGCAAATCTTTTTGTGCGAATTCACCTTCTTCTTTAGTCTTGAATAGACCAATAACGCCTAATATTTTTTCGTCTAAGATTAGCGGTAAGATTATCTGATAATGAAGATTCATTTTTTTAAAAAAGTCGTTATAGTATTCTGTGGTGACAAACTGTTCATAACTCATCATATCCGTTACAGAAACTACCTTTTGCTTAAATGACCGGCTGAGAGTATCTATAGGACGAAATATATCTAATTTATAAAAGTATTGGTTATATAGTTCTAAATAATAATTACTAATATTACTGGCAATGGGATTACCTAAGTTTCCAGTATTGTCGGCAACAAAAAAAGTCATGTAGTTATAACCGTAAATATCCTTTAACTGATCCAAGACCTTTTTACGGTAATTATTAGTATCGGGAGGAATGCTTACAACAAACTGCAGAATTTTATCATAGTCTTTTGATTGAAGCATGTTAACTCCACCTTTTTAAAAAGTTTAATATATAAGCATCCGATAAAAGATGAATTAAATAATATTATTTTGTTAATGATTTTATTCTCACAGAGTAACTAACGGAGAAGCAAGCTAAAAATATATAATATGATTTAATTATATATTTTTAGCTTGCTTATATGATAGTGTAATCTGGCATAAATAGGCTTATTTATTTATATGATAAGTTGAAAATCTATCAAGAGTATTTAGTGCCGAGCGGACATTATTTAATACTGGCAATCCGCCTTTTTCCATAACCGTAACAAAGTCCGAATAATAACTACCTGCATTTCCCGAGACAGCCAAAGGCTTATCATATAACAGGAGATAGGTCCGGCTATCATAAATTGCTAATTACAACAAAGGCAGATGGGCAAATTAAAATACCAATCTTATAATGGTGAGTATTTTAATTTGTAATGTATTAATTAAAGTAAAATTTTTCGCAAGTTGGTAGGTGAATGATCCACTAAGTGTAAATAGGCCTTATTCATTTGAGGGTGGTCATAATAACCGCATTTATAGGCAATATTACACAAGTTTTCGTTATACAAGCAGTAAAGAGCAAATGATTTTTGGAATTTCATCAATTCGCACAAAACTTTGGGCGAAAAGCCAACATGATCGAGAAACAGTTTTCGCAAATAACGCTCCGAATATACTATTTGCTTGGATAGGGTTTCAATGTTGATGGTCCCCGAGGTAATGATAATCCTATTTCTGGCAAAGAGTATGATATTTTTATAATCTTTTACCGCGGCATGTTTTTGGGCAATATATCTAGTCATAAAGTTAATACGCTTTTCAAAGGTATGGCAGATACGCAGTTGATGCAATAATTGCTCATATTCCTGTTTGGGCATTACTTCGTCTAGATACATGCGCCTATTTAAGAAGTCTTCGCTATGACAATGAAAATAATTACCAATAAGGCAAGGGTAAAAGCGTACGCTAAAATATTCAGTATTAGGCATCAGGACCAATTGGTTTAAGGACTGGGTACAAGTAAACAAAAAAGGCCGCATAGTCTCAGGATTGAGGTTGATAGTGAGATAAGAAAAAGAGTCCGGTATCAAACGAGCGCAACAATGATTGCCTTGATTGTCCGTCATAAATTGATAAAAATCAGATATAATGCCGCTAACCGGTGAAGTGGCATTAATCTCTGCTTCCACAACACAGCTCTTATAAAAGGGCTTTTTTTCAAGATCCGGTTGATAGGGAGGGATAATAGTATCGCACACTTCTAATCGATATTTAATGTATATCACCTTCAATCAGTTCTACTAAGAACAATGAAAGTTTGCTTATTTAATAGCATGCTTAATTCTGATTTAAGCAAATCTTGATAAAATATTATTATAGTAAAATTCGGTTGTCAATGCAGTTGACTGCATTTTTATAAAAATAGGTAAATAGTATTACTTCGATATCAAATTTAGTTAATTTGGCCTATAGCCTCTATTCTGGCATATTAATATAATAAAAATAACATACAAAAGCCTTTGAAGTTGTGGCTTAATACTAAAGATATCGGGGACTATTACTTATTCAAAAAGATTGGACGTTTGATAGCTTTGAAATTATGCATTATTTTGTACTTTGTTGCCAACTCGTCTGCTAGTGAGTTGACAGAAATTGTATTATAGAGCTTCCAATTTGACTTCAGAAATCCAAGCGGTAGCAAATAAATAGTGTACCAAAGATAAGTAAAGTAGCCCAATATCTGCTTAAAAGTTTAAAACCTCCTATAACTCTCCATACCCTTTGATGCAAGAAGACTGAGCCTTTTAAAGCTCAGTCTTCTTGTGTTAATAGCATCATCTTCTTAATTTAATTAAGAGGCAATTTTCTTTTTTTAATAAACTTAGTGAAAAATAGGTAAATAGTATGATGTCGATGTCTAATTTGGTTAATTTGGCTGATAGTCCTCAATCTGAGAAATTAATATAATAAAATTAACAATAAAAAGAAAGGAGAGAGAGGTAAAATGGCTTATCAAGTTCTTATGCCCAAGATTGGTATAACAATGCTAGAAGGCAAGATTGTTAAATGGCTTAAGGAACAGGGGGATGTAATCAATGAAGGGGACGAAATTGCGGAAATGGTGTCGGAAAAGATAGTAAACACCATCACCGCACAGGAGTCCGGGATACTTGCGGAAATACTAGTGCCGGAAGACGTAGATGTGGAAGTAGGCACGGTCATAGCTGTAATTTGTGATTCCGCAAATGGGGAAACATTTGAAAAGAAAGATGAAAATGTTATTAAAGATCAAAAAGTTGTAGATTCAGATAAATTAATCAAGGAAATTAAACCTCTTACACCTATCAGAAAAATGATCGGGGAAAAAATGTTGGAGAGTCTCAGAAAGACTCCACAGGGTACACTTACCACAAAAGTTGATTTATCACAGCTAATAGACCTGAAAAATGTCTATAAGGCTGAAAATAAAAAGGTTACGATTTCTGACCTGCTTATCAAGATCATTGCCATTGCCTTAGAAGAAAATCAGATCATCAATTCTGCGATCATTGACGATAAGATCGTCATTTATGAATCGATAAATATTGGTATCGGCATGACCGGAGATGACACCTTATATGCGCCTGTAATTAAAAACATACAGAATAAGTCCGTATTCCAAATAGCGGAAGAAACCAAGGAACTAGCTAAAAAGGTGAAGGAAGGTACCATTAGTTTTGAGGATACAGCCGGCGGTACCTTTACAGTTAGCAATCTGGGAATGCTGACCGACATCGAGTACGTGACTCCCATCATCACTCTCCCGCAAAGCGCTATGCTTCTCATTGGAGTTACTAAAAAAGAAGTGGTTGTCGATGAAAACGACAACATCGTGATAAGACCCATGGGTACGCTTTCATTGACGGTAGACCATACAAATGTTGATGCATTGCCGGTTGCCAATTTTATGTCAGCTATCAAGAGAATACTCAAAAACCCAGGAGATTATCTTAAATAGGCCACATTTGGTATTGCCAAATTTATATTAAATATAACGGAGGTGTTACAGTTATGAGCTATTCTAATGAAGAATTGCTAAAGATGTATAAGCAAATGCAATTAAGCCGTATCTTTGAAGAGAAACTGTTGCAACTTGTCAGCGAAGGGGGATTGCCCGGTTTCTGTCATTCGGCTATGGGACAGGAAGCTGTGCATGCGGGAGCTTTGACCGCTATGGGGGAAAACGATTATTTGGTGCCTACCCACAGAAACCATCCTTCCCTGGTCAATAAACTTGAAACCAAAAAGTATTTATGCGAACTTTTGGGTAAGTATGACGGTTACAATAAGGGCAAAGCCTGGGAACATATTTCCAGCAAAGAAGACAAGGTTCTTCCTGCCAGCGGTGACCTCGGCGTAGGCGTGCCTCTCGCGGCAGGATTTGCTTATGGCCTGAAGGCTCAGAAGAAAGACGGAGTCGTTGTTGCTTTCTGCGGCGACGGCGCTACGAGCGAGGGCAATGTTCATGAAGGTCTGAATCTGGCTGCTGTATTTGGTTGCCCGATCGTCTTTTTGATTGAAAATAACCAATATGGTATCTCCTGTCATGTTTCCCATTCGACAAAAGCAAAAAAACTCTCCGATAAGGCGGTCGGTTATGGTATGTACGGCGTCACGGTAGACGGCAACGACGTTATCAAAGTCAGAGAAGCCATGGATGAAGCTATCGCCAAAGCAAGAACTGGCGTGCCTTCTCTGGTGGAAGCTGTTACTTACAGGTGGAGAAGCCACTTCGAAGGCGAGCCGGCATTATACCGCGACCCCAAAGAGGCCGAAGAAGCAATGAAGGATTGCCCGATCAAGAAACTGAGAGAACAGCTTCTCAAAGACGGTGTGCTTAATGATCAACTGATGAAGGAGATAGATGCCGAATTATGGAAGAAAGTTGACGACTGTTTCGAATTTGCCAAGAAATCTCCGATTCCCACAAAAGAGCAGACCATTGTTTATGATGAAGTCTATGCTTCGAATTTAGGGGGTGCTTTAGAATGAGAACAATAACTTGTGCGCAAGCAATGATGGAAGCCATGGCTGAAGAGATAAGCAGAGACGAAAAGGTGTTTTTCATGGGTGAAGACATCGGTAAGATGGGCGGCTGCTTCGGCCAGCACTTTGGGCTTTTACAGCAATTCGGTCCGGAAAGAATAATTGACTCCCCTATCTGCGAGTCCGGTTATACCAACTTTGCCAACGGCGCGGCGATGGCGGGCATGCGGCCGGTCATCGAAATCCAGTTTGCTGATTTTATGGGTTTGGCATTTGACGCTTTCGGTAATCAGGGACCTAAATTCCGTTATATGACCGGCGGTATGTGGAGTGTGCCTCTAACAGTCAGAGCGCCTCAAGGCGGTTACATCGGCGCGGCTTGCCAGCACTCCCAATGTGCCGAAGCCTGGTTCATGAATCTGCCCGGATTAAAGATAGTCGTACCCACAACCCCTTATGATTCAAAAGGGCTTCTCAAAGCGGCTATCCGCGATAACGACCCTGTTCTGTATCTGGAACACAAAGCCTTGCTCCAGACTAAGGGTGAAGTGCCGGAAGAAGAATATATCATTCCCCTCGGACAGGCGAAAGTAGTCAAAGAAGGTGCGGACGTTACCATCATAACTTACCAGGCTATGCTTTACCAAGCTCTTGATGCGGCCATCGAGCTCGAAAAACAAGGTATCAGCGTCGAAATAATTGATCCCAGGACGCTTATCCCACTCGATCTGGACACCATCCTGAAATCCGTGAAAAAGACAGGCAGAGTCGTGATCGCCCATGAAGCGCCCAAGAGAGGCGGCGCTGGAGCTGAAATTGGCGCGGCAATCGCTGAGTTTGCTTATAATGATCTGAAAGCGCCCATTAAGAGGATCGGCGCGCTCAATATCCCTCTGCCTTTCGGAGCTCAGCCCGAATCATATTGCTTACCTAATAAAAGCCATATCATCGAAGCTGCTAAAGAATTAATGAATAAATAGAACTTTATATTATATATGTGAAGAGAGGTTTTTCCTCTCTTCACATATATAGAGGCTAAATTTTTTAAAAGGGGTAATAATGATGGCCGATGCAAAGAGTATTTTAGTAATCAATCCTGGCGCAACTTCCACAAAAATTGCCGTATATGATGGGGAAAATCTGCTTTTCAAGCGTAGCATAGAACATAAGGATGAGCAAACAAAAGGATTTAAAAGAATATTTGACCAACATAAATTCCGCCTGGAAACTATATATGATGTGCTTAATGAAGAAAATGTAGATTTGACAACATTAAAAGCCGTCGTTGGCAGAGGAGGACTTGTAAAGCCTGTACCGGGTGGCACCTTTGCTATCAATCAGAAAATGCTGGAGTACCTGGAAAAAGCCGACAGGGGACAGCATGCCTCTAATCTGGGGGCAGTTCTGGCATATATTATAGCAGATAAACTTGGCATACCCTCATATATTGTCGATCCTGTGGCAGTTGATGAATTAGAGCCCGTGGCCAGGATCTGCGGTTATCCAGGGTTTGAAAAAAATTGTCTGTCGCATGCCTTGAATGTAAGGGCGGTAGCTAGAAAAGTAGCTACCGACATGGGCAGGAAATTTGATGATTGTAATTTTATCGTCATTCATCTTGGAACGGGCATATCTGTTAACGCTCTGAAAAAAGGAAAGATGATAGAAGCCTGTAATGCCAAGGATGACGGTCCTTTTTCGGTCGACAGGTGCGGCGCTCTGCCCGTAACGCAGCTTATAGATCTATGTTATTCTAATAAGTATACAAAGGAAGAATTACAAAAGAAGGTTATCCGAGAAGGCGGCATCTATGCCTATCTTGGCACAAGGGATATCCGGGAAGTGGAACAAAGGGAAAAGAATGGTGATGAAAAAGCAAAGATCATCCTTGATGCCTTCACATATCAGGTTGCCAGAGAAATAGGGGCCATGGGAGCTACCCTATGTGGCGAAGTGGACAAAATCATCATCACTGGAGGAATGGCCAATTCCGTACGGGTAGTTAGTGAAATAAGCAGGCGCGTAAAATTTATAGCAGAGATTGTTTTAGTACCTGGTGAAGAAGAGCTGCAATCTTTGGCTCTCGGAGCCTTGAGGGTTTTAAACGGAGAAGAAAAGGCTCTTGAATATGTATAATAGGGGATAAATCTAAACAAACGGGGTAAATGTTTCTTTTAAACTTATTGTATTATAGAAACAGATATTAGTTCAGATTCAAGCCTTATACTGCAACCAAATATAGCAGGCGCTAAGCTGAAAAGCTAAGCGCCTGTTTTTGTTTATGGGGTTGTTTGTCCTTGGTTCCAAATAAATCATGAGGGGCAGTAAAACAAACCATATAAACTTAATGAAAAATACGTAAATAGTATGATGTCTAATCGCCAATGTGGCTAATTCTTCTGATAGTTCATGAACAGATGTATTAATATAATTAAGTTAGAAAGAAAGGAGCGACTAGAAAAATTAGCTTAAGAAACAAAGGGATATGATATAAAGTGGACGGTTTGCGGAAATGCTGTCGGAAGTAATAGTAAACATCATAACTGCAGAGGATTCGGAGATATTATCAGAAATATTGGTAGCAAAATGTAGAATTAATTATTAAGGAGGAAAACAAAATGAAGACCTTAAAAGATCAGGTTGCAGTGATTACTGGTGGAGGATCGGGAATAGGTAGGGGTGCATGTCTGGACCTTGCCAAAAAAGGCGTCCGGGTAATGGTTACCGACATCAATGAAGAAGGAGCAAAAGAAACAAAGAAGCTTATTGAAGAAGCCGGAGGTTATGCGGAAGTTTATAAAATGAATGTTGTGGATGAAAATGCCATTAAAGATGTCGTAGCTTCTATATACAATAAATATAATAGATTAGATATCCTTGTTTGCTGTGCCGGTATAGCGCCTATGCCCATCCTTTGTGCAGATATCACAACCGAGGATTGGGATAAGATAATGAAAATACACTTGTACGGGACCTTTTTCTGCTGCAGGGAATGTGCCAAACTGATGAAAAAGAACAGATATGGCAGGATAGTCCTTACTTCATCATTAGCAGGATTTACCGGACTTACAGCTCAGATAAGCTATGCGGCTGTGAAGGGGGCTATTGTAACGTTTGCCTATAGTCTGGCAAAAGAACTTGGACCCTATGATATAACGGTAAACGCCATTCAGCCTGGATTTATAAGAACCGGCATGACAGAGATGCAGGTGCAAGCAATGGGAGATACGATCGCAAATGAGACGCCCATAAGACGGGTAGGCGAACCGGAAGATGTCGCAGCAGCCATATCGTTTTTCTGCTCTCCGGAGGCTGGTTTTATTACAGGCGAGGTGTTACGGGTTGACGGCGCCCTTGCGCTGCAAACAAGCATTGTTGACATAGCGCTATATAATATGTGTGAGGCTCATTCATCCGCTAAATGAAATATTAAAATGATATTAAAAGTACATATTATCTTAGTTATAATGCAGCAAGGGGCAAACAACTATTACGGTTGATTTGCCCCTTGAAATATAAATTAAAAATTTTTTATTATAATACTTATATTTTGTCTATCAATGTTTCTCAGTGGGACTATTGATCCTATGTAGTGCTGCAGTCCTGTTTTTTACCTGTAACTTTTGAAATATATTTCCCATATGGGTTTTAACTGTATGTGAACTTATATATAGATTATCCGCAATTTCTTCATTACTTAGGCCGTTTTTGACAAGCTCTAAAATTTCAGTTTCTCTTGCTGTAAGATTATAGTTTGCCCGTGGGTTGTTATCTGTCAGATATTTTTTTCCGCTTTCTTCTGTAATGAACATTAGGTAAACATATTCCATGCCTTCACAAATAGAAGGGATTATCCTTGCTACAATATTTATGAAAAATGTTTTATAAAAAAACTTGATATTTACCTGGTGGGGATTATTTATCTCATGGGAATACTCCGAAATTACCTTATATATAAACTGTTGTATAGAACTATATGGAGAGTTGCCTATGTGAAGCTTACTTGCAGATGCTTCTGCAGCTCTATTGTAGCTTATAATTGAGAAATTTCTGTCGAGGATGATGATACCTGTAGATGATTCATCGAAGCAATTATTATATGTCTGACAATTTTTTAAAGTGTTAGTATAATCCAAATATGCTAAAAGATCACTTGCTATGAATTCGGTTAGTCTATTTAATATGACAAGATCTTTATTGCTGAAATTATTTTCATCTTTTTCTTTATAAATACCAACTGCGCCGATTAGTTTGTTATCTGCTTTAAGCGGTAACACCAATTCATAGTAAAGCATATCTTTTTTGAGAAAATCTAAGTAAAACTCGGTATTCTCAAACTGAGAGGTAGGCATGATATCCGTAATAGAAATAACGTCTTTACTTATCATTAAGTTTGCCTGGATTTTCGGATTAAATATATCAGTTTTATAGTAGTATTCATAATAACTTTTATTGGAACTTTCGGCAAGATTAAAAAGCCTTGAATTAAAGACTTCTAATTTATTATTAATCAAGTTGAATGTAGTATGATTATAACCAAAAATTTCGTTAAGAAGAGTTAAGACATGCTGCTGGTAGTCATTTTGGGATTTTTTTGTTTGAGCTATAAATGAAAGTATTTTTGTATAATCCGATTCGGTTAAAAAATTGGTTTCCATAATTATCTCACCTTTTCCCTTCTAAACATATAAGGGCGTACATCAGACATCATAAAAATCAGATACATAATGGACAGGAGCTATTAGATGAGACCTGTTTAATTGAAGTTTTTCGAAGAGCTGAAATATTCAGACGAAAGGGCGTAGTATATGACCAGTAAAAAGCATTTCAGTAATTATTGAAATGCTTAACGTAAGCGTTACTTGTCATGATATATCAGAAATACATATTCTTAGCGCTTATTATATGCTTATATTATCATATTCCCAAAATTATTAAAATAGGTAAAAATAACTATTAAATTATGGCTATTTTTTCCGATTTCAGCCCTTAAACAAAATGCTAAAATTTGAATGTAAATATGTCTTTATTTATTGGCCGGTGCTTTTGGTATCGGGAGGGATTATATTTTTTGTTTTAATAATTGATAGGGGGTGTTATATAATGGAACAATTAGGAACTGAAAAAAAGATCTTCGGTTGGGGCAGATACGAACTTTTTCTAGTGGTAATTTTCTTTATTGTCTGGGGATTCGTCTATTTAGACAGGTTGACTCTTTCCTACCTTGCCCCGATAGTTATGGAAGAACTGAAATTTAATACTGTTCAATACAGTCTTATGGGCACTGCAACCAGCTTCTGCTTAGCAATATCCGCATTTATTTTTGGCGCTATTTCTGATAGTTCTGGTTATCGTAAAAAATGGTTAGTTCCTTTTGCTTTTGGAGTCGGTGTTTTTGGCGGTTTATGTGCTTTTTCCCATTCATTTGTTGCTTTCATTATCTGCCGGGGTCTGGTTGGCTTTTGTGAAGGGCCGGTCCTGGCCTTGATGATAGCTATGGTGGCTAAAGAATCATCTCCCCAACGTTTGGCGCTTAATACTGCGCTCGTTTCTTTGGGGGCTTGTATTATCGGAGGAGTTTTGGGGCCGATCCTGACCACGCAATTAACGGCTGCTTTTAGCTGGAGGTTTGCCTTTATGGCGGCCGCTGTTCCAACCCTCATAGTTGCCATAATTATGGCCAAATTTGTTCATGAAATTCATTTTGAGCCAACTAAAGATAGTAGCGGGAAAAAAGAAAGTGCCTTTACATATTTTGGTAAAATAATGAAGTACAGAAATGTTTTAATTTGCTTACTGGTCGGTATTTTTGGTATGGCCGGATATTGGACGTTGATGCTCTATTCCAGCCTTTTCTTTACCAGCGTTGGCGGTATGGCGCTAACAAAATTCGGCTATATTTTCAGCGTTATGGCCGCTGTCAGTATTTTGTGGCAGGTTATAATACCTAAAGTTACGGATTATAGCGGTCGTAAACCTGGATTGATTCTCTGGCTTGCGCTCGCATCTTTGGCTCCGATATTTATGTTTTTTATGCCAACATCCTCTGCAAGCGTTGTTGCATATATCTTATTTACCGGTATTTGTTTCAGTATACCCATTATTTTTTGGTTCGTTGTTCCCACGGAAACATTGCCGGAAAACCTTATTGGCAGCTCCGGCGGTATGCTTATGGGTGTATCCGAAATAATTGGCGGCGCTATCTGGCCGGCGATCGGCGGGGTAATAATAACGAACCAAGGCCTGCCAGTTATAATGCTTTGGGGTGCTATTTGTTTCTGGATTTGTGTTATTCTTTGCTTCGGCCTTAGGGAAACCCTTACCAAAGAAAGACGTTTAGCGATTAAGGAAGAGAAAAGAGCCAAAAAAGCAGATAAAGCAGCTAAAACAGCTTAGTATTTAATATCGTTTAAAGAGTTTATCTCTTTTATGTTATGTCTTTAATCATTTACGAATGTTTATGGGTATAATTACAAAGACCTCCTCTAGTCTCCTCATGTAAAACCTCAAAAAATAACTATGAAAAACAGCACTGATTAAGTGCTGTTTTTCATGTAAGAGAGTATAATGTATTTAAAATATCATAAAGAGTATAAAAAACATCCAAGTTAGTGTAACATACCAACTTGGATGTTCTTATTTAATATAAACTTTTCTTAATGGGTATTGTTGATTTTATGCAGTGCGGCGGTTCTATTCTTTACCTGTAATTTCTTAAATATATTTTCCATATGCGACTTGACCGTATGTATACTGATATATAGATTTTCGGCGATTTCTTCATTACTCAGGCCGCTTTTAACCAACTCTAAGATCTCGGCTTCCCTCGTTGTAAGATTATAGTTATCCGGCAGACTATAAGTCGTTACACATTTTTCTCCGTCTCCTTCAGTGATGAAGATCATGTAAACAGGTTCCATACCTTCACATATAGAAGAAACCATATTATAAATAATATTGATCTTATATGATTTATAGAAAAACTTAACATCCAGATGGGGATTATTTAATTCATTAGTAAACTTGGAGAATATCTCATATATAAACTGTTGCATAGAATTATAAGGCGGGATACCGGCTTGGATATTTCCAGCGAATGCTTCGGCGGCCTTATTGTAACGCATAATTGAAAATTTCCTATCAAGGATGATGATGCCTGTAGGAGTTTCATCAAAGTAATTGTTGTATATCTGACATTCCTTTTGAATATTGGCGTATTGTAAAAAGGTCCAAAGATCGCTGGCGATGAATTCGTTAAGCCTATTTAATATGGCTAAATCTTTATTTGTGAAATTATTTTCTTCTTTTCCTTTGAAAACACCGACCGCACCAATTAGTTTGTTGTTTACCTTAAGTGGCAACACCAATTCGTAGTAAATCATATCTTTCTTGAGAAAATCTTGGTAAAACTCAGTATTCTCAAACTGGGAGGTAGGCATGATATCGGTTATAGAAACCACATTTTTACTCAACAATAAGTTTGAACGAATTTCCGGATTAAAAATGTCGGTTTTATAATAATGTTCATAATATTGGTCTCTCGCCTTTTCGCCTATATTGACCATTCTTGCATTACAAAGTTTCATATTATGATTAATTAAGTTGAATGTAGTACGGTTATAACCAAAGATCTCGTTGAGAAGATTTAAGACATGCTGTTGGTAATCATTATTACTTGTTTTTATTTGCCCTATAAAGGATAGAATTTTCATATAGTCCAATTCAGTTAAACAATTGGTTTCCATAATTATCTCCCCTTTTCCCTTTCACATATAAGGGTATACACAAAACATTTTAACATCTACTCAAGTGAAGAATCTAGTATGAAATGGTAGTTGTTTTATGTCTTGCGAAGATCCAGAAAATTCAGACTAAAAAGCATAGTATTTAACTGTAAAATGCGTGTCAGTGGTTTTTTGAAAATATTTAAGGGAGGAGTTATTTATTGTTATCTATCAATAAAATAATCTTATGGCTTATTATAATCCAATATTAACATATGTTTAATATTAATAAAATAGGTAAAAAGAACTAGGTAATTTCCCTATTTTAATTATTATTGCTGATACAATCCGATATAACAATTTGCTAAAATTAGAATGAAATAACTAAACAGTGGAACATTATTTTGAACTGAACATGAGGGGAGAGGCCTGGAATGTCCTATAAATGTTTTAATGAAATGATTGCCAAGGTCCAGAAATCAGGCAGGATAAAAAACATGGCAGTTGCCGCTGCCGAGGATAAACATACTCTTGAGGCTGTTTTGATAGCAAAAAAAGATAAGTTGATTAATCCAATCCTCGTGGGGGACTCAGAGGTTATTAAGCAATGTCTTAATGAATTAAATTATCAAGATGACGATATTACAATCATTGATATAAAGGATAAAGCCGAATCAGCGCAAAAAGCGGCAGAGCTGATCAGAGAAGGAAAGTGCGATTTGCTTATGAAGGGCATTATCGAAACAGCCGATTTGATGAGGGTAGTGCTTAAAAAGGAAAACGGCTTAAGAACCGACAGTATTTTGTCGCATGTAGCATTTTTTGAATTACCGACCTACCACAAAATATTGGCATGTACAGATACCGGCATGGTAACTTATCCTGATCTTGAGGAAAAGAAGCTGGTGATTAAGAATGCTGTTAGTACATTGAACAAAATGGGAATAGAAAATCCAAAGGTCGCGCTTCTGGCTGCCGTAGAAAAACTTAATCCCAAGATGCCGGAAACTGTTGACGCAGATGAATTAAAAAAGTTATACCTCGAAGGATTTTTTGAAAAGTGTATTATTGAAGGGCCAATTTCCTATGACCTGGCAATGCATGCTGAATCCGCGCAAATCAAAGGATATAACAGCCCTGTTGCGGGCGACGCAGATCTGCTGGTTGTGCCGAATATTACCTCAGGAAACTTAATGGGCAAGGCTCTTGTTTTTTCCGCAGGAGCAAAAATGGCCGGATTTATTGTAGGGGCGAAGGTTCCTATTATACTTACTTCCCGAGCATCATCAACAGAAGACAAATATCTGTCCATAGTATTATCAGCTTTAGCGGCTTAACTACGGGCATATGTTAATAATAACAGTATATGGGGGAGAGTAATAAATCAGACGTATTGAGCCTGATGCCCACTGTTTTAAGTTCTTATATCAAGAGTGCTCTTAAGGCACTTATTGTTATAACTACCTCCAGATATTCTTTTGACGGGAAAACAGCACTTATGTGAATAAGTGCTGTTTTCTATATAAAATACCCACCGCTGATACGGTGGGTATTTTAAGTTTTCTTAATTGACAAGTAGGAGATGACGCAGTTTTGTTGGGGAATAGTCAACCAGATGCAAATAGGCTCTATTCATTTGGGAATGGTCATAATAACCACATATGTAGGCAATATTGCTTAATGTTTCGCTATTGGTGTAGTAAAGGGTAAATGATTTTTGAAATTTTATTAATTCACATAATGCTTTTGGCGATAAACCTATATAATCGAGAAACAGTTTCCGTAAGTAGCGTTCCGAATAAGCTGTTTGCTTTGATAGGGCCTCAATATCAATGGTACCGGAAGTTTTAACGATCATATTCCTGGCAGAGAGGATGATGTTTTTATAATCTTTTACCGCAGCATGCTTTTGTGCAATATATTTAGTCATAACTTCAATGCGTTCTTCGAAGCTATTACTGCTGCACACTTGATGTATTAATTGCTCATAATCATGCTTAGGCATTACTTCGTTTAAATACAAGCGCCTATTTAAGAAATCTTCGCTATGACAATGAAAATAATTACCAATAATGCAGGGGTAAAAGCGCACGCAAAAATATTCTGTGTTAGGAGTCAAGAACAATTGAGTTATGGATTGGGTGCTGGTGAATAAAAATGGTTGTATGGTAAAGGGATTTAGATTAAAGGCTAAAAGAGTACAAGCGTCTGGCAGTAACTTAGCGCGACAATAATCTCCCTGCTCGTCGGTCATGAATTGATAGAAATCAGCTATGATGCCGCTAACCGGGTTATTGGAGTATGCGTCCACAGCATAATAATTTTTATAAAATTTTTTTTCTAGATCTGGTTGGAAGGGTGGAATAATAGTATCGCATACTTCTAATTGATATTTCATGCTCATCACCTTCAATCAATCCTGCGGGAGAATTATTTAAAAATTCTGATTAAATAATATTATATTAAATTTTTCTTGTCAATGAAATGCAACTGGTTTCGAGTGCCAGTTTGCCCTAAATAATATTTTATGTCAATGATGCGTTTCATAGAATGTAGAAATATTATATAATAAGTATAAAATAAATATACAGATAACCTATTTAATATATGCATTAATTTTTTTTAAAGGGGTGATTATCTTGGAGAATGATATGTTGGACTTTAAAGAAATAAAAAGCATAGGTTTTGTGGTTCGTGATGTAGATGAAAAAGTCCGGCTTTTTTGGGAAAAGCTTTGTATAGGCCCATGGACTTTTATTGAATTTGGCCCAAATATTGAAAAGTCAACATATTATGGGGAGCCTTGCTCCTTTTTCCTGAAAATTGCTGAAACGCAAGTTGGCCCAATAACATTAGAGCTTACCCAACCTGTTTCGGGGCCTTCGCCGCATATGGATTTCTTAAAAACCAAGGGCGAAGGTATGCAAAATTTAAGTTTTATGATAGATAGTCCCGAAGAAGTAGAGAAGATGAAAAATTTTGGTTATAAAGAAATCAGCAACGCTTCAGGCATAGGGGAAATTAAAGATAGCTATGATGCTTATTTCGATACGGATAAAGACCTAGCTACTACAATTGAATTATCTTGTTATCCTACTGATGGATCAGATATTGAAGTTTATAAGTTATATCCTGATCCGGAAGACGATTTGCCTACAAATGATCAAGAAGTGATCGTCAAAAAAATAGCTCAGATTGCTATTGTGGTCAAAGATTTAGATAAAACCGTTGAATATTATTGGAATAAATTAGGTATTGGGCCCTGGTGTTTTTCCGAGCTTGGCCCCGGATTAGATAAAGAATGCTATGGGGAACCTTGTGAATTTTCCTTTAAAATTGCTTCTGCAAAGATTGGGTCGTTGATGCTGGAACTTATTCAACCGGTATCAGGCGAAACTCCCCAGATGAAATTTCTTAAGGCCAGAGGTGAAGGTCTGTACAGCTTGGGTATTTTTATCGACGATATAGCGCAATTAGAAGATATGAAAAAGCTTGGCTATAAGCAGATAGTCAGCATATTTGGCATTGGCGGTAAAGATGGTTTTGCTGTGTATTTTGATACCGAAAAAGATATTGGAGCGGTAATCGGACTTATGCACATTGATGGTCTTCCTGATTACTATAAGTTTTACCCTGAACCGGGTTAAAATAAAGTTTCAAGTTTCTGTTACAAGCTTCTGATTCTTGTTAACCTACAATTAAGAATAAATGCATATAATTGGAGCCAAAAAACCACCGCATAAGCGGTGGTTTTTTAATTAATATTTAGTATTTGCCGCAAATTAGTGGGGGAGCGGTCAACTAAATTTAGATAGGCTTTATTCATTTGGGGATGGTCATAATAACCACAGATATAGGCTATATCACGCAGCGTGCCGCTATTATTGCAATAAAGAGTAAATGACTTTTGAAATTTTATCAATTCGCACAAAGCTTTTGGTGAAAAGCCTACATAATTGAGAAATAATTTACGCAGGTAACGCTCTGAATAGACAGTTTGTTGGGAGAGGGTCTCTATGTCAATGGTGCCGGAGGTAATAATGATCCGGTCTCTGGCATAGAGAATGATATTTTTATAATCTCTCACCGCAGCATGTTTTTGCGCTATATATTTGGACATCATCTCGATGCGCTCTTCAAAGGTATTGCAGGTGCGCAGCTCACGTAATACTTGCTCATAATCATGCTTAGGCATGACTTCGTCCAGGTACATACGCCTGTTTAATGTGTCTTCACTGTGGCAATAAAAATAATTGCCGATGGGGCCGGGATAAAAGCGTACACTGAAGTATTCGGTGTTAGGTGTTAAAGCTAATTGGTTCAAAGATTGGGTGCAGGTAAAGAGAAATGGCCGCATCGTATAATGATTAAGTTCGATGGTTAGATAAGTAAAAGAATCCGGTATCAGGCGGGCGCAACAATGATTACCGTATTCATCGGTGACAAATTGATAAAAATCAGAAATGATACCGCTGACCGGGGTAGGGTTATCAGATTCCGCTTCTACGACATAGTTTTTATAAAAGGGCTTTTTTTCAAGATCCGGTTGGTAGGGCGGAATAATAGTATCGCACACTTCTAATTGATACTTCATGCTCATCACCTTCAAATAGTCTGTTGCCTATTTATTATTTTAATTCAATTGGCAAGTAGGATATGACGCAAATTGGTGGGAGAATGTTCAACTAAATGTAAATAGGCTTTATTCATTTGGGGATGGTCATAATAACCACAGATATAGGCTATATCACGTAACGTACCAGTATTGTTGCAGTAGAGGGTAAATGATTTTTGAAATTTTGCTAATTCACACAAAGCTTTTGGTGAAAAGCCAACATAATTGAGAAATAATTTACGCAGGTAACGCTCTGAATAGACTGTTTGCTTTGCCAGGGTTTCTATATCAATAGTACCGGAGGTGGCAATGATCCTGTCTCTGGCAAAAAAAATGATATTTTTATAATCTCTAACCTCGGCATGTTTTTGCACTATATATTTAAACATAACTTCAATTCTTTGCTCGAAGGTATTGCTGCTACGAAGTGAATGCAGTAATTGTTCATATTGCTTTTTGGGCATAACTTCTTCCAAATATAAGGGTCTGTTTAGGAAGTCTTCGCTGTGACAATGAAAATAATTACTAATGAGACCCGGGTAAAAGCGTACACAGAAATATTCAGTATTAGGTGTTAATGCTAAATGGTTTAAAGATTGGGTACAAGCAAATAAGAAAGGCTTCATGGTGTAGGGATTGAGATTGATTGCCAGAAAAGAACAAGAGTCCGGTATCAAAAGCGCACAACAATGATTGCCATTCTCATCAGTCACGAATTGATAATAATCCGATATGATGCCGCTAACCGGCGTATTAGCATACGAATCAACTGCATGACTCTTGTAGAAAGGCTTTTTTTCAAGATCAGGTTGAAATGGGGGAATAAGAGTGTCATTAACCTCTAATTGATATTTCATGCTCATCACCTTCTAAAAAATCTGCGAGGAACATTGAAAGATAGCTTATTTTTTAAATTAATCAACAATTCTGATTAAAGTAATTGTTGATTAAATAATATTCTAGTAAAAATCGGTTGTCAATGGGCAAATCCCCAATTATAGCTGGGAAGTAGTGCCGGTTTACCCTAGACGGTATTTTTATGAAAATGATAAAATTTATTAAGAAGAGAAACATATTTATTAATGCCATTTAGGTGGCATTTTATGAAAATGGTCTTTTTGTGGTGAATCCAGGAATATTTATATTTAACAACTTTATTTATTGGCGGAAAGGGTGATAATATGTTGGAAAATAGCGGTTTAAAAATACAAAGCATCAATCATATAGGTTTTGTGGTTAGTGATCTTGATAAAACAGCCCGGCTATTTTGGGAAAAGTTTGGTATTGGGCCATGGGTTTTTATGGAATTTGGTCCCAATGTCGAAAAATCAACATATTACGGACAGCCTTGTACTAATTTGCTGAAAATCGCTGAAGCGCAAGTAGGGCCGATATCGCTGGAGCTTATCCAGCCCGTCTCAGGTCTTTCGCCACATATGGATTTTCTTAAAGCAAAAGGTGAAGGCATGCAACACTTAGGTTTCATGATCGATAGTCCTGATGAAGCAAAAAAGATGAAAGACCTGGGCTATAAAGATATTTGCACTGCTACTGGTATAGGGGAGATTAAAGATGGTTATGCTGCTTATTTTGATACGGATAAAGACCTACCTTGTGTAATAGAATTAGGTTTTTATCCTGCAGATGGATCAGGTGTGGAATTATATAAAATATATCCGGATCCGGAAGAAAAATTTAACGGTAAATTAAATACCCCCAAAATAGATATAATAGGTTTTGTGGTTAATGATGTAGACAAAACAGCTGAGTATTTCTGGAATAAATTTGCTATTGGACCTTGGGCTTTCTTTGAACTTGGACCTGGTCTAGATAAAACGGAATGTTATGGTAAGCATTGTGAATTTTCCTATAAAGTTGCCGCGGCACAATTAGGCCCTATAATGTTGGAAATCGTCCAGCCGGTATCAGGCGCAACTCCCCAGATGGAATTTCTCAAAACTAAAGGTGAGGGCCTCTTCAACCTTGGTATTATTGTAGAAGAAATAGCGAAAGTAGAAGAGATGAAAAAGCTTGGTTATCAGGAAATAGTCAGTGCCTTTGGCGTTGGCGGTAAAGATGGGTTTGGCGTGTATTTTGACACTGTTAAAGACCTGGGGGCGACCCTTGAACTCTTCCATCCTGTGGCTCCACCTAATTTTTATAAAATATATCCCGAACCACAGGAATAAATAATTGATTTCTGTTGCAACCTCCTGAATTTTCTATAATAAAAAACAGCGCTGTCCATGGGCGCTGTTTTTTATATTCTTAGATAAATAGTAAAATTTATATAGCATGTATTATGTGCATTTCTATTAACTAGTCCTTACATACCCCGTAAGTTTAAAAAGATGATGAAGGGTGGTGGGAGAATTGTCGACTAAACGTAAATAGGCTTTATTCATTTGCGGATGGTCATAGTAACCGCATAATAAGGCAATGTCACATAAAGTATATTTATTTTTGAAAAGGCATGAAAGAGCAAAAGACTTTTGAAATTTTAGAATCTCACAAAAAGTCTTTGGGGAGACTCCCATGTAGTTTTGAAATAGTTTTCGCAGGTAACGCTGCGAATAATTTGTTTCCCTGGATAGGGTCTCTACGTCAATGGTACCGCCTGTGGTGATGATCTGATCCCTGGCATATAGGAGTATATTCTTGAATTCTTTGACTTGTGCATGTTGATATTCTATAAACCTGGTAATCGCGATAATCCGCTGTTCAAAGGCATTGCAGGCGCGCAGCTGATGCAACAATTGTTCATAGTCTTGCTTGGGCATGACTTCATCCAAGTACATGGGCTTATTAAGGATGTCATCGATGTGACAATAAAAATAATTACCGATGACGCCGGGATAAAAACGCGCACAAAAATATTTGGTGTGGGGCGCTAATTTAACCTGGTTTATCGACTGAACGCAAGTAAACAAAACAGGTCGTATGATGAAAGGATCAAGCTCAAAAACCATGTAAATACAAGCATCCGGTAGAATCCGCACGCAAGTATCGCCCCGCTCGTCGGTGGCAAATTGATAATAGTCGGAGATGATGCCGTTGACCAGTGCTCCTGGTTCTACAACATAGCTCTTATAAAAGGGCTTGCATTCAAAATCTGGTTGAAACGGCGGGGTTATAGAGTCTTTTACTTCTAAAGTGTTTTTCATACTCATCACCCTCAAAAAGAACAATAAAACATGTTGCCCCACTGCTATAAGCAGATTTAATAAAATAATTCAGATTAAACAGATAATTTAATTCTATCTTAATAATAGTCTAGTAAATTTCCCTTGTCAATGATTTAATTGCTATATCTAGCTGGGAAGTAGTGCCGATTTGCCCTAGACGCTATACAGGCAAGATGATAAAACTAAAATATAGAAATGCAAAAATTAGCATGCTTTTAAGTAGCAGCTAAAGAACAGGGAGGATCAGTCAGATGTTAGCAAATGAAAAAAGTTTAGCCCTAACTAAAAAATTTAATGAGTATTATCCCGGTAACCATTCCAATCTGAGACATATGAGTATGGAAGCAACCAATCATAAAGTTTTCATCGATCATGCCAAAGGTAACCATATGTGGGATATTGACGGCAATGAATATGTTGAATTCACCAGTGGTTTAGGACCCACTATTCTTGGTAACTGCGATGATGAATATGCTAACGCTCTTTGTGAAAATATTAAAAACAATGCCACCATTCTCAGTTCCGGCGTCTTTTTTAGTGAAGATGATATTTTCGTAGCAGAAAAATTAATAGAATATGTTCCTTGCGCCGAACAACTCAAATTTCAAGTAACCGGCACAGAAGCGGTGCAGGCTGCTATCCGTATTGCCCGCGGTTATACCGGCAAAAGCAAGATAGTCCGTTTCGCGGCGCATTATCATGGCTGGATGGACAATGTGCTGGGCGGACAGATCAGGCCCGCAGGGAATGGTGAGTACGAACTATATAAAGATCCTGATACTGACGACGAATTAACCCAAGGTCTTTCGCCGCATGCCTGGGACGACATAATCATTCTGCCTTGGAATGATTTTGACGCTCTGAAAATTGCTTTTGAAAGACATTATGACGAAATAGCCATCATCCACTTGGAGCCTATGGTCTGCAATACTTTCGGCATGTATCCTAAGCCCGGTTTTCTGGAATTGATTCGTGAATTATGCGATAAGTACAACGTGGTGATGAGCTTTGATGAAGTTATTACCGGTTTCCGCCTGGGGTTAGGCGGCGCCCAGAAATTTTTCGGCGTTACCCCCGATATCTGCACCATGGCTAAAGCCATCTCCGCTGGTCTGCCGATAGCCTTGATCGCCGGTAAAAAGAAGATCATGTCTTACTGCTTCGATGACCGTAAAGTTATCGCACCCGGTACTTATAATGGTTGGAATTTAGGTATGTGCGCCATAGCTACAACTATCAAAATAATGGAACGCGATGACGGCGCCCGTTATAAAAATATGCTTAAGCTACAGGAAAAATTAACAGCCGGTATTGTAAATCTGGCGGAAAAATATAACCTTGATGTACGGGTCACCGAAGCGCCTGGCGTGTTCAATACCATTTTTGGAGTCAAGGGTGGACGCACGCCGCTTTATATCCTGGATGAGCTGGAAACGATGGATATGGACTTTATGATTAAGCTCCGTTACAATCTGCAGCAAGAGGGCCTGATCACTTTACCCGCTTTCCGTTGGTATATGACTTTATCACATACGGATGAAGATATCAACTTTACCTTAGCTAAGATGGATAAGTGTATCGGTGAACTGGTTAATGTTTGAACATATATAACTTTAGTCTTTACATCTCTCACCTCCCCAAACGGGATTAGGCCTAAAGTAGGGCCTTCTCCCGTCCCATGGAAAGGGAGAAAAACATAACATTTGTTGATCGCAAGTTTGTTAAGAAATAGCCCGATTAATGGCAGGTTATTATTTTAAAAAGTAAACCCTATATGAAATACGGAAAGTTTATTTGTTGAGGAGGAATGTGCTGCTGTAACCTTTTGTTTTACGGATAGGCAATAGATATTACCTATCCACTGTGGAGAAGTTCTTTTAGTTGACAGAATATTTCGACACAAGTTTATTAAAAAAGGAGGAATAAAAATGAGCTCTGGTTCTGCAGAAGCTTCTGGTGGTATCAGAAAAAAACTCGGTTTGTTAACTGTTTTCCTTATTGGTTTAGCACTAGTCAATCCTTGGGGTCCGGTACCGGTATATGGCGCTGTCCAACCAATAACTGGGGGACATATGGCTATAGCTTATCTGATCGCACTTGTTCCCATGGTTTTTGTGGCATATGTTTATGGTATTTTTGCTGCCGAATTTCCTCGCGCCGGTGCTTCTTACACTTTTGCGGCTAAAGGTCTTCATCCTTATGTCGGTTTTATCGCCGGCTGGGCGATCATTCTTGATTATTGTTTGATCCCCTTAATGTGTGTGCTCTTTTTCGGTATATTTTTTAATATTTTATTTCCGGCAGTCAATATTTATCTCATCAGGGCCATTTGCCTTGCAGCGGTATTATTCCTTAATCTCAGGAGCATTAAGGGAGTTGCCAAAGTCAATAATGTTTTGACTATCTTTTCCGCGGCGATGGTAGTCTATTTCGTAATCGCGGCGATCAATGTTTTAGCCGGTGGGGATTTTGGAGTCACTTTTACCGCGAAGGCTTTCTATAATCCGGAAACTTTCAGTTGGTCGACGATCGGCCAGGGAGCCGCGATAGCCTGCTTTAGCTTTTTAGGTTTTGATGCCCTGACGACACTTGCGGAAGAAACGGATAAACCAGAAAGAACCTTGCCCAGAGCTTTGATCCTTATTTGCTTGGTCATGGCTGTGATTTATGTAGTAGTAGCTTATTTGAGCCAATGCCTCTGGCCGGACTTTTTGAACTTCAGCGATCCAAGTGCGGCTATTTTTGATCCTATTTTTGTCGCAGGTGGTCAAATACTGCTTACATTAGTGCTTATTTGCCAGGTGGTAGGGATGTTTGCTATTGCTCTGGATATGATGGCCGGTTCTACCCGCCTAATGTTTGCTATGGGACGTGATGGCGCCCTTCCAGAAAAATTCTTTGGTCATGAGAATCCTAAGACCCATGTGCCGACATATAATGTCATTCTCCTTACCGCTGTCACCGCCGCTTTTATTTGGGTCGATGTCAATGTAGTTTGTACCCTTATCACATTTGGAGCTCTCTTTGCCTTCGTTCTAGTCAACCTTTCGGCGATCAGATATTTCTTCTTTATTAAGAAAGTTCATGGGCCTGGCAAAATCATTACTCATTTTATTTTCCCCATTGTCGGCTTCATTACCAGCGTTTACTTATGGCTTAGCTTAGGTGCTGCCGCGCAGAAATTAGGGTTTAGCTGGATAGCGGTCGGTGTCATTTATCTAGCTATCCGCACAAAAGGCTTCAGAAAACCAATTGACAGAAATGCTGCCGAAGTAGATGCACAATTTGCCCAAGCCGCTGCTGCTGAAAAGCAAGCCGAAGCTGCCAGTAATTAATGGTTTGTCCTTAAGTTTTGCGGTTAGAGTTAATACATAAGTCTTCAAGCTTCTTTACCCGCAAGGCTAAGCCTTTAATTAGATAATAAAGATAAAGAGTTAAAAGCTATGCCGTTAACCCGATTAAGGTTGCGGCATAGCTTTTTTAGTTTGCATGTAGTATAAAACGGTACTTTTGCCCAACTACAATTACCGAATTGCACTACGAAATTTTACTATGTAAGTAGTAAGCTTTAGCTAAGAAGTAAATATTTAAACAAGGGGAGGAAATGTAATGTCTAAATATGATAAAAGTATAGCCCTAACTAAAAAATTTAATGAATATTATCCCGGTAACCATTCCAATTTAAGATTTACGCCTATGGAGGCAACTAAACATAAAGTTTTCATTGATCATGCCAAGGGTAGCCGGATGTGGGATGTTGATGGTAATGAATATATTGAATTCTCCAGCGGCTTAGGACCTACCCTTCTTGGTAGCTGTGATGAAGAATATATCACCGCACTTAAGGCAAATATCGATAAAAGTGCGACCGTCCTTAGTTCCGGCGTATTTTTTGGCGAGGATGATGTCTGGGTCGCAGAAAAATTGACCAAATATGTGCCCTGCGCCGAACAAATCAAATTTGCCGTAACCGGCACGGAAGCTGTACAAACCGCCATCCGTATTGCCTGCGCTTATACCGGCAAAAACAAGGTCGTCCGTTTCACGTCACATTATCACGGCTGGATGGACAATGTGCTGGGCGGTTTGATCAAGCCCGGAGCGGATGGCGAGTATCAAATATATAAGGATTATGAAACTGACGACGAATTAACCCAAGGTCTTTCGCCGCATGCCTGGGACGACGTGATTCTTCTGCCCTGGAATGATTTTGATGCTCTGCGTAATGCTTTTGAAAAGCATCATGACGAGATTGCGATTATCCATTTTGAAGCTATAGTATGCAATTGCTTAGCGATGTATCCTAAGCCCGGTTTTCTGGAATTGATCCGTGAATTATGCGATAAGTACAATGTCGTGATGAGCATAGATGAGGTTATCACCGGTTTCCGCACGGGTTTAAGCGGCGTACAAAAATATTTAGGGATTACACCTGATATCTGTACCATGGCTAAAGCTATCTCCGGAGGTTTGCCGATGTCACTTGTAGCCGGTAAAAAGAAGATCATGTCTTACTGCTTCAATGACCGGAAAGTTATTGCTCCCGGTACCTACAATGGCTGGAATCTGGGCATGGCCGCTGTCAAGACAACCATAGAAATATTAGAAAAAGATAATTGTGCCCGTTATAATCATATGCTTGAGCTGCAAGAGAAGCTGACAGTCGGCGTTATGAAGCTGGCGGAAAAATATCAAATGGATCTGCGCGTCAGTGAATGTCCCAGCGTTGTCTTTTTCCTTTTTGGCACCAAGGGCGGAAGAAAACCTATTTACTCCTTGGATGAGCTTGAAGTTGACGGCTTTGACATGCCTCTGCTTAATGAGATCAGGGCGAAATTACAGGCGGAAGGTATTATCATGATCGCCGGCTTAAGATTCTATATGACTCTAGCTCATACGCAAGCAGATATCGATTCCACTTTAGCTAAATTTGATAAAGTCCTTGGCGAAGTCGTCAAGGGAAAATAATCAAAATATTTTCCTATACAACATATCTCCTAATTCCCTGCACCTTGCTAAGGCCTAATTCCCTGCACCTTGCTAAGGCCTAATTCCCTGCACCCTTGCTTAAGGCCAATTGTACTTATATACATAATACTGTAGATATGAGATTGCTATGATCATTAAGTTTAACCTGGTAAACAGACTAATATTTGTTTAATTTTATTTGTCGCAAATGACAAGTAATTTAAAAAGGGGTACAATAAAAAAGGAGGAAAAAAAATGAGTACTGATTCTAGTGGTATGAGTGTAAGGAAAAAAATCGGTATGGCCTCTATAGTCTTAATGGGTCTGGGCTTGCTCAGTCCGATGGGGCCTGTTACGATTTATGGTCCTATTCAGCAGATGACCGGTGGCAATATGTCTATAGCCTTTTTGATCGCTCTTATTCCGATGATCTTCGTGTCTT
>Ga0074197_1000587_pt1 | contig 41816 bp, 42 predicted proteins | sample EPASupsiteSAE305_FD_64526 | JGI IMG/M metagenome (GOLD analysis project Ga0074197, IMG submission 64526) | Bioremediated contaminated groundwater microbial communities from EPA Superfund site, New Mexico - SAE3-05 reassembly with SPADES | ecosystem: Environmental > Aquatic > Deep subsurface >...
AGAGGTTGCACTCTAGTAATGGTTATTTGTCACCCGTTGATTTTGAAAATAAACTGTTACAAAACGATATGAGTGCCTAGACATATTTATTTCTGTGTATCATAAAGTGTTGACAGATCAAGATGCTTACCATCTCCTATCTCTAACTCTGCTCCAGAAAATTTAATACGATTTAATTTTAGATTATTGAAATTACGCATTATAAAGTTGATAAAACGAAAACTTCCAATGAAAAATATAAGAGCAAGAAGCCCTGTGAATGTGTCATTAAAGTTACCAAAAATATTTGTTTGTCTGTAAATATCTTGTTTGAATAATAGAAGTATGGAGAAGAGCCATAGCGTTGTAAGTAGCCAATATAGATATCTATTCTTTACATTAACTATACGTTTAAAGCGAGAATATTTTAATTTTGAAGTAGGTTCTCTATAAACCATTTGCTGTACGATACTTCGTTCTAATAATTCCTGTAAATTAATGTCATCTTCTTTTTTGGATTCTTCTTCTTTCTTTTGTTGTGATGGCTGTAGAGCATCTTGTTCTTTTTTTTCTTCAGAACATTTTTTTATCTTATCTTGAAAAGTATTGGCAAAATCAGCTAATGAAATATCTAATATTTTGTAGTATATATTAGATTGCTCAAATTTTCTTAGAACACTGCTCTTACCTGAGCCATAGACGCCCGTTAACGCAATATTCTTTGTATGTTCATTGTCTATTGCCCATTTTAAGGTTTTACAATAAAAACCATCTTCATCTACACGTTCAAGATGATTATAAGGAGTTAAGTCTTGAAAGCCATCTTCATTTATAATAGGTTGAGGAGTTAATTTCATTTTGAGTTGATAAAGCCATTGTCCAAAATGTTCAATACATTCATCTCTCAAACAATTTTTTAATTTTGTTATCACATACACTCCTTAAAAAGGAATATTGTAACAAAAAAGGGCTTATTAGTATTAGTATTATTTTGTAAAAAAATTGGGTATTTTAGCTTTGATGAACTGGCAGAAGTAAGGGAAATAGAAAACATCAATCGAATAGCTCTTTAGGAACATATATGAAATAGCCAATACTAATATTAAGACACAAGTGCGGTAAAGAGTGCGGTAAGAGTAGGAACAAGTATTTATTATATTAGCTCAAAAAGTACTATAAAGTTCTATTTTATGGGGATTTTAGAGTGGTGTCAAGAGAGGGACTCGAACCCTCGACCTCCGGCTTATGAGGAAAGCTTGAAAATTGGCAATATCGTATTTATGGGGATTTAGACACTGACAAATAACGCTAATGACCACTAATTTAAGTATTTTTGGTGACACTATAGGTGACACATAAACATGGATTCACATCATTAGATTTTATCTACATATATTGGGTATTTCAGAATTTGAAACACCTAATACACAATCGAAAACGGATTTAAAAATTGACGACCCCAAAAGAAAGACCTATCTATTTTTGTAAGACTAGCCTCATCACAAACATCATTCCAATTATCACGAATAATATCCTGAAACGTGGTAAATATTTCAATTGCTTCCTCGTTTGAAAGTAAAAAATGATGAGCAGCCTCAAGACAGGTTTTCAGTTGACTATCTCCATTATTGCCAACTATTTTCATTGCCTGTGATGATACATTTCCTGTACGTTGCTGCGGACAAATATCATACGCTGGAGTAAGTGTCAAATCTGTTCCATTCCAAAAGGCAGCATGATTCCTTGCATGATCATCATTGTTTCCACATAAAATATTGAACACTAGCCTCCCAAAAAGTTCCTTTAAAGTATCCTTGGGCTCCGTAAAGCGCGCTCTAATGATTTCTGCAAAATCTTCATAACTTGCATAACGGGCCGTCATATCGTTTAATCCAAAAAGAGTTAGAGCAGAAACCATTGATTTACGTGTCCACCCAGATTCAATTTTATATCGATCAAACCTCTCAATAAGTATGACATCTTTGCCCAATGCTTGAACTAATTTCACTGGAGCTACTTTTAATTTGCAAAGTGTCGCTAATCGCATAGCAATATATTCAGCTTTCACCACACTATAAGTATCATTACTAGCCGAAAATTTCGCAATATATTTTGAGCCACTATCTTCAATTAATGCCTTCGGACGAGCACCTCCTATTGAGCTCCCATGACACAAAGCTTGGTCTAAATCAGGAGAGAGAGGAATACCATCTTGTACACGTTTTGCGGATTCTAATAATTCTTCTAACGTTGCATTCTGAGCTGCTCTTGGAATATATTCAGTTGGGGAGAGCTGAAAATCTAGCGAACCAATGCGATCTGAACCAGACTCAAGCAAATAAGTCATTTCATCTAAAGTAGCCGTATCAGTATCATTCCCTTTAAGTCCCATTTTACGATTTATAATTACCCTCCTTCCCCAAGCATCAGGAGCAGCATCTCGAATAGCATTTGGCATATTTAACCCATTAAGAAGTGGTAAAACGCCTGATTGTAATGGCAGTTCAGGATTATAAATTGCAATTGCATCTGGTCTATTCAGGTAGCTCTTTCCGTAATTAAATGTTATGTAGTTTCCATCATTTTCGAGTTTTCCTGCAACAATAGGTTCAGTATTTCCTGGAAGCCAAATCCATACATAAGCTTCTTTATTCTCCTGACTAGAAATCATCATCTACAACCTTTTTTTGGCTCCTAATTCGTTTTGGCAAGAGTTGAATTTTACTTTGAATTAATTCTATGTTATTAGAAAAATGCTGTCTATCCTCATCAAATAGTGGCACGCCAACTATAGCTGCAACCTCAAATACAAGACCAATTGCAGATTTCATATCCCCTGCCTCAATTCTTTGAAGTGTCTCCCTTGTAATTCCAGCACGCTCTGCCAAATTTGCAGAAGTCCATTTTCTACTTTTTCTAGCAAGCTTTATTTGCTGTCCTATCAAAGAAACAGCCTCTTGTGTGTATTTTGAATAAACTCTTTTTTTTACCATTTTACCGTCCAAAATGTATGCTGTAGCAGACATTAATATATTTAATGTCTATTATAGCATACATTTTTATATTTGACATAAAGTAATAATATAAATGCTGTCAGACGAAGTTATTTATATATAATTCATAATTGTAGATTTTAATAGAATGAGTTAAAAAAGGAAGAAATATTGAAGGAAAGCTAAATGCGATTCTAAGATATTTTAAAATTGTCGATATGGATAATTCATAAATGCTTTGTAGCCATAGCCCAATAACCTATATCTTTATGCTTTTTGTCAAGATGTTTTATTGAATAACTTAGCTAAGTATATTGAATCGTAAATAAAGTAAACTGCCTCAAATCTTTATTTCATATAAAAGGAGCCTTTCATTATGGAGTTAAGTACGATAAAAATTATATCTACAATATTAATTTCTCTTTTTTCTCTTTATCCCATAAAATTTGCTTTTGAATATTTATTGAATAAGAATAAGATATTATTAGATAAATTAAGCTTATTAGAAAAATATAAAGATCATATGTTTTTTGAAAAGTTAAAAAAAACTATATATGTTCATATTGTTTATGGGCTAAAATTTAAAAATATTGATCTCGCATGTTATATTATTGACAAAAATATTAATTATGAAGGGGCTTATTATCTCTTTAAAGCACAAAAAATTATTTCTTTTGAAAATAATGAACTAACACTAGATCCTTTTGCTCGCAAAATGCGATATTTGAATCTTGTCTTGGGATTCGGGTTTTATGCTTGGGCATGTTTTTTTATGTATCAACTATTAGATAGTTCAGAATACATTATAAATGCTATTTATTTTCTACTAACAATTTTGGCTTCAGTGTTTTATTGGAATTTACCATTTAATATCTGGCTATTTAAAAAATTTAACGAAAAAAAACATTCGAAAACTTATCAAAAATAATATATCAATTATTGAAAATATAAATTTTATAAAATTCAATAGATGATAATTCAAAAGTAGTATTATCGAAAATTTATTTCAAAAGAGACTCTTATGCAAAACTATATAGTAATAATGGTACAAAAATTATCTTGTATTCTTAGAAATCAAGCTATTGTTAAAAAGATCATCTTTCCTATTATTGTAATTGCTATTTGCCTTGCTATTGTACCAACGCTTAAAGCTCAGGATTTAACAATAAATATAGATGCAAATTCACATTACTACTATAGAAAGGATGGCGCATCATCAATAATAGTTTTTGTACATGGCTTCTTAGGAGATGCTACTTCCACATGGACAAATGATTCCAACGAGTCTTGGCAAGAATTCATTAAGAATGATGTCAATTTTAAAAATTACGACATCTATAATGTTAATTATAATACAGCTATATTCGAAGAAAGTCTCAATATCCCACAAATTGCAACAATGATTAAAAATGATATGGAAGCAGATGATATATTTAAATATAAAAAAATTCATTTTATTGTACATAGCTTAGGAGGAATTGTTGTTAAAGATATGCTTACAAATATGATCCCACATGAAGACAAAAAATTAAACTTAATTAAAAGTATTTCTTTTTTAGGTGTACCGTCAAAAGGATCTTCTTTAGCAGATATTACTCAAATTTACCCACGAGCATTTTCAAATATTTACAAAGATTTGGTTGCAGAAAAATTCAATACATATTTGTATTCACTGAACAACAATTGGAAAAGATTATACGACAAAAAGAATCGCCCTTCTTTGAATGCTTGGTATGAAACAAAAAAAACAAATGGTCTTTTAATCGTATCTCGAGACGAAGCATCTTCTTTTTATGACAACTTTTCTCCATTAATAAAAAACCACCTTGAAATAGCAAAGCCTAAAGATAAAGATGATTCCTTATATAAACAGGTAATGAACCATATTGTAGAAAGTTCAGATGCATATAATATTCAAAAAATATATAAAATATTTAGTTTACCAACTACAAGAATAGAAGATTCAAAGAATACAAAACAAAAAAAAATCATTACAGATCAACATATTGAATTCATCAACTATAGCAACAATGTTTTGTATTTTGATAATATAAATTTAACATCCGGTATATGTTTATCTTTAAGAGATGTTCCTGACGATACAGATATGACATCAATATGGATGAACGATAAAGAAACAACTAAAACACTAAAAATAAATGGTAAACAAGTTGATTCTTCCCATATTAGCATGAAATTAGAACCAAATGAACCTTTACATATTGATATAGAAATAAAAAGAAATATATTGGTATCAGAAAGTGAATATATCAAAATTAAAAATATTCCTAAAGATGTTTTCCCTCTTTTCAGAGAACATGAGTTAAGAAAAATATTTAAAGATACATTACGTTCTTATATACTAAAGCTTAATTCAACTACAAATAATCAAGAATGTATTAATTTAGGAAAAATGTAATATATTTGCTAAACGAGGTACACTTTTGGCATGTATAGTTTTGTTAGAAGTCTAAATAATGGACGTAGCCTAAAAGATATCTGCCCATTTTGCCTGACAGCCATATTAGAAATGCATATTTTAATCAATATTTTCAACTTGAATCATTCCATTTTCGATGATCATTAACTCATCAGCAACCTGTTCACAAACATAGCTAAAGTGATTGGCAAAAGTCTCATGTTCGATCAAAGCATCTTGTGCTAGTTGGTTGGCTTCACTACCACTCACATGTCCTTTGGCTTTAGAACGCAAGTTTTGAACAGTCCGTAAAGCATTAAGTTTATGAATGTCCCCCATCAAATTAGCCTTACCCAAGAGCTTTTCGAGTAATACTAACGTTTTATCATCTTTATTATATAGAACTTGTGCTACATCGAGCTGACTTCGAATCTTTTTTGTTTCGAAACCTTCGATTACAAGCTTTGCCAAATCCATAAATGCCTCTGCCCATTCATCGCGACTAGCGCTCAAAGGTACATTCACATATTCAAGTAATTTTTCGTCCCGAAGTATCCACCATGAAACTTTACTATCGTGCCATCCTCGAACGATTGACAAAATTTTCTGTAGGGGCGGTATTGAATTTATCCATTTAGCTTGGAAATCATTGATCATAGCTCGTTCTGAGATACTAGCCTTTGGTTGTTCGTTAAATGAAAGCCAATGTAGTTGTTCTTCATAAGGGAGGTTGCGCAAATCGCAAATATACGCATGAAGTTGCCCAGCTTCATTAACATCCACTCCTCTAAGATGCCATGCAGCACGACAAGAGACATCACGTTCACCTACTGTATATTTATCACGATCAGCTTTGTATTTTAACAAGACCTCAGGTCTAAAAAATGCAGGGGATAATTCGAATGGTAAAGTATTCTCTTCTGCTTGAAAGTAGTTGGTTGTCGCTACAGGATCTGTAGAAATTTTTGTTACTAATTTATTTCTCCAGTCATAAGCAGTAAATTCTACATATAGCTTGTTTTTTTCACCATACCATCCATCTGTGATTCCTGTATAAATACTTTGAGAACTCCGACGTGGATGAATTATCTGGATACCTCGCGTATATGCTGCATAGTCTGGCATGATTTTTTGCCGGTAAAAAAAATCAGGAGATTCAGTGATGTCTTGCTCCGGATCATCAGACCAGTTACTGAATCCTGAGTGGTGTAGCAAAGTAAAGTCAAACATTCTTACAAGCGAAGAGTCTGACGATTTAAGATACTCTTCCAATGACTCCCACTTGAAAGAAACCAGCGACATAGCACTATTCTTATCTTCCCTATTTGTCATAGAAACAATTGATTCAAGATCACCATAATCATTAAAACGGCAGTAAGCACGTTTTTCAGGACGCCAGTGTATATTCGTGAGATGTGAATACTCCTGATTAAGCTCGAAATAAGTGCTACCAGGCCCGGTCAAGCCTTCGAATGTTCGGCCAAAGACTAACGGCAATGCACCCTCCAACGTTGCTGTACCTGTTCCACTTAACCCTCGTTCAATCCATACATCTTTACGTCCACCACCCGTTACATAACTGGCACTTGATGTGTATGGGTTGCAGCTCCAATGCATTAGGTCTTGCTGATCGACAGGATTAAGTTGGCTATTTGAGACAACTAATGAGTGAATAAAGGTAAATTCTCCAGAGGCATAAATCACCATTTCATCACTATGAGCATTTTTACGCAGAAAATTTAAATGTGCTTCTGCCCCTATCCAATCAGAAAATACTTTGGAATCTGTCGGCACTTCATCAAGTTTATTTATTGTCTCTATCAGCTTTTTATGTTCGTAATTAATCAACAATCTGCTCCTCACCCATAGCTTAAACAAGTAATTTCTTTTTGATTCTACCTAATTAGACAAAAGTATATCGATTTCATGTGTAATTTTTTCTAGAGATTCAATTACTCCATCTATAATAAAGTCAAAAGCTTTTCCATAACCAGCATTGATGTGTGCCGTATCAAAACCAATATGCTCCAGTGTGACTAAACAATCTCCAACAGTTTCATGTGCATCGGCAATTCTAAGGTCATTATTCAAAAATAATGGAGCCATTACATCGTTGCGATCCTTCCAGCCTTCGGACTCTTCAGATGAAATAAACGAGTCACTTGTTTCTTTATGAAGATTTAATTTTTCAATAATATTCAAAAGTGCTTGCAGTAGCTTTATGCTTCCAAGATTATTGATCTCTTTTCTTGGACATCCTGCACTCTCAAGTAATAGTTTGAGATATCCATTAGGAATACGTTGCCATATTTCATGCAAGCTTTTACATCGAGACAAAAATGCCTGTTGAGTCATGTTTAGTGGTACGACCTGAGCCAATTTTCCTAATTGAGGATAGTGTAACCAACCGTTATCTTTGACTTCGTGACGATCAAAACCAGTTATATCTTTAGCTATCCAATGTTGTCCAATTATTTTTCCCAATGATAAAAGACTATCCCCTAGCAGTAGAAGCACATCAAGTAAACGCTGAACCTTTGCAACGATATGTTCTTCTTTCAAATCTAAATGAGCGATATCTGCTGAATCAATCACAAATGACCAAGCATGCAAAATCTCGCGATCAGGTTTGGGTTTGTATAACTCTCTCATTGGAACACAAATTAGATTTCTACCAACACGTCGACATTCAGTAAAGCTCCACTGCCCTAGATATGATGGACTACAATACCAGTGCCCATAATACAAGACAGGTGTTGAGTCATAAAAAGTATTTTGTTCATACTTTTCTAAAAAACGATCGTCCAGATAAACTGGCTGATGCGATATCAAAGAATTTGCCCGTTTATGTGTCATCGGTTTATCATCGCCGGGCCAGAGAAGTCCATTCGCCGTTTGTTCTGGACAAAGTTCAGGCTTTACAGCTTCTACGGAGGCCCAAAGTTGGAGCAGAAGTCCTTGCTTGTTTTCGCGAATATCCAGTTGATACCAACAAACACCTTCTGTTGGTTTTAGAAGTATATGAGATTGTCCTTGCATGATTGATCGAATTTCAGGAGTATCTTGTAATTGAGCAGAATAGTAAAAAACTCGAATGCCCCTAGCTCCACGCATCCAAAGGTAGCGCCGGAGGTACTCATTTGAGATTTTCCAGCTAACGTTTCTCTTTAAATTCCAGTGATAACGGCTCGAAACTTCACCTTCTGCTACACCGAATTCGGGGAGACCTAAATCATCGTAAACCAAGCGCTGTTGATCATTTCCAAGGGAACTAGGAGTCAATCCCAGTGTCATCCACACTTTTTCGGCAAGATTAAAAGTGTAAAACGAGCTATCTCCCCACGCAGCAACGATATAGTCATAACCTGATATTGAAGGAGAAAATTCGGTAGCGCATGCATACCTATCAGCACTTGGAACCGAAAATTCAACTACACCATCACCTGCTTCGTCTAATACCTTAATTGGATCATCACTGCATCCTGGGACTACAGCCATTTGCAAATGTAGGTATTCAGCATTCGGACCATGATGATCTATTTCTAGCCTGCTGACAACTTCAACAAATTGGCTTGGTGATAAACCTATAGGTTCCAACAATGAGCGAAGTTTTAATGGTAAAACCTGTTTAGGAATTGGAAAGGAACCGAGATAATCATAAGACATAAGTTTTAATATCCATATATGGTCTGTCTTTAGGAGCGTAACTTATAACTTTCTGATAACAAAAAGAAACATTATTTATCCTAATAAACTAGTATTTTTACATTATATAACACGATTGTCAAATAAAGTGCATTTTTAGTCGCCATCCAATTCAGTTAAAAGCTAGAATGCGATTTTCAATTTAAAAACCTCTGCTGAATTCTGTACTTCGTTTCTCCCCGACTGCATTAACAAAACCAAAATCCATTAAACTCTCCTTGTAAGGTAATTTATTGCATTACTGATTTGTTAGGCATCATATGTGTTAAGTTTGTCCATAGAATATATTTTCCCTTTATTTAGATAGAGGCCTCTAATTACGTTGTAACCATATCTTAAACTAAGTATATCTGCTACTTGTTCCACATGTTCCCCTCCAGTACCTGAAAATACAATTGAAGGTGTCAAATGTTTGTATTTTTTTCCTATGGTGTATTTTTTTGATGTAATAAAATCAGGCATAACTTCCAAAACTATACCCGAGAACGAAAATAAAATCTCTGGAAATGGATTCATATTCTTTACTTCAAAGAACGTTATTAAATTATCATTTTCTATGAAACTATGTTTTCTTCCATTTTTTTGTTTCTGCGTAGATACACCGTTCTCACGGCACACAGATACATCCGCGGTATAGTAGATATGATTATCATGGCTTGATTGTACTTTAAGGTTATGATGAATTTCAACCTTTTCTTCCCCATCTTTAAAAGTTTTCTCAGCTACAAAGTAGGAAAAATTAGTACTTAATCCAGATGTAGAGAGCTTGTATTGAAATGTCCCATCACTCATAAGATTATGGATTGTAATACTATATTTTTTCCTTCTGTAATATCTAACGGCATCGTTATACACAGTCATTTCAAATAAATCGCTCATTCTTTTGGAGTTTTGTTTAAAAAAGGCACCTTTTCTATGCACAAATGATGATAGATCTTTCAATAAATCTTTTCGATCTTTCCAAGGTGTTTTACTAGCCATGATTTTTTACAACCTTCAGCCATTTTTCAATAAATTCATTTATAGATGCGATTTGTAAACTTTCAATTGCAATCCCGTACTCTTTTGTTATTGCGTAGAATTGTTTTGTTGTTTCATTGACTTCTGAATAGAAGTTATGGTCTAACATGTAACTGCCCATTTTGACTTGTTCTACACCATATTTCTTAGTATCTGATCCGAAATTAATAGCTCCATATAGAGGAACAATTACTTGTTGATTAAAAATAGACATTGCCATCATGTCAATCAAGAATTGTTTCATATCATCTGGACTATTTTTATAATTTTCATTTTTTTCTAAAAATCTTTTTTTATCATAGTAAGAAATCCTAATAGGTTTGACTAACTCAATTCCTATATCTCTAGTAAGGGCATTAATCATCTCATCCATTAAATACTCCTGAAAATATGCTTAACTATTTATCCAAGAACATTATATACCACTGAGCTCGGATTTAGTTAAATAAATGATCATGAAAATAGTTTATTTAAATTTAGAAATGCAATATTTTATACATTTTGTCGTTATAAGTACTTCGCCAAGGTATTAAATGGCATTCGTTTTTACATTTTATGCTTCTTTGTAATAAAAAACTCTTGATTTTTTCAACCAAAGTAGTAGAATGCTTTTATCTCTCAAAAACAAACTTCCAAAAACTTTTTAACTTCATTTATCTAAATCAAATGAAGAGCTCTATTCAAATCGAATAGTCTCAAAAAGGAGTTTAACATGTCGCCAATCCAACTCACTATTTTAGCCGGAGTTCTTATGCTTATTACAGCTATGAATCTAAAAATAGCAATATGGTATCTTGAGCGTAAACAAGCAAAACAAGCACTTCAAGAATATAATAATTCTGAAAAGATTGAAAATGAAAGCACAGTGCCTTTTAATCTCAATGAGATAAAAAGCGTTGAAACATTGCAAAAGAATATGGTCGATAATCTTGATTTATTACAATCCAAAGCGCTTGAAAAAATTGGCATTATGAAAGATGATACGCTTGTTGCTGTGATGATTCCAATAGAAAAATATGAAAAGCATTTTTACGCTTCCTCTACAAAAGAACAGCACTTGAAACCTTAAGAGAATGCGCATCGCTCAATATGTCTATGGTGTTTTTCTCCTAATTACAGCATTATTTGTCAGTGTAAGTGATACTTCATGGAAAGGAACAGTCCTATGTTGGTTTTTGATAATGGTTGGGATTCTTTCATGTTTTCTTGGGAAGTATTCAATGAGTTCCTGGCTAAAAAGCTGGTTCAATCGTTATTTTTGAGCTTGTTTGCTTTTGATTAATAAAGGATTATGAAATCATTTAACCTATTCTTCTATACTTTCATACGTAAGACATACACCTCCTCTTTGTGAACAACCTACCAATTTTTAAAATGAGCGCTCGGATTGCCCGGTTCGAGCGTTTTTTCTTTTTCTACTATAGTGTGCCCAACACAAATACCCTTTAATACATTGTGTCAGTATTTACATAATAAATACTTTTTATTTATCTTAGGAATAAATAAGCGAAAAATATACGTACAAATCATTCTTTTTATTTCCATTGGAGCTATTTCACAAAAAGATTAGCTCCTTTGTACGTCAAAAGGATATATTTGAAGATTTTTAAAATCCTACATGTAGAACTTTAAAAAACCTCAAATAACTTGAGGTAAACATTCTTGAACTTAGTCGAGTGTTTTTTTAGGTGTGTCGATCTTTTTAATAAGGCGAATCACAAAATGAGTGATCACATGAAGATCGTGCTTGTCTTGAAGATAGGGGATAACTTCATCTAGCTCTTTATCCTCAACATCGTCAATAATGAGTCCTCTATCTGTAACTAATACCGCGTTAAAAAGTTGTGTATTCATGGGTGTTTTCCTAAAAATAATTTGGGGGAACTTTGCTATGATTTCAAAAATAAAACAAAAGGAATTTAATGGTATTCGTTTTAAAATACGCACTTTTATTCTTTTGCATATCAATGATGCTCATTGCAATATTTGCATTTTTGTTAAACCAACTTTTTTGCTCCTATGCAAGCTTAGGAGCAATATTTATCATGCTCGCGACACATAAATACAAAGATAGATTTGCAAAAAAGTTTGGGTTTTTATTCTAAGACAAGAGCGCAAAGCTACCACCAAGTAGTAATATTGCTGATGAAATTAGAATAAAAAGCACCACCAATACCGCTTGAATAACCAATACCCTCGTAGTATCATCACTTCGTTTCAGCCAGTCCACATAGATAAGTGATAAAACAAGTACAGTGATCATATAGGGAAACACCCACCTTTAACCAAGATTGCAAGAGGGGCTAAGACGCTCCAAAAGAGTGTTTTCAGCCGCGCTAGCATACTCTTTTCCTTGCGTATTGTTTGAACTCTTTTTTTGCAATTTTGGCGAGAAAATTGAAGTCTTTCAATGCTTTATCTACATTACTATATGTATATTCAAGCGGATCCTCATCCTTCTCAAGATAATGCACAATAAAATTTCCTTTGCCAAGAAAGGCACTGCTAGGAAACAGTAATTCTGTTAGAACAACTTTGATCTTTTCTCCAAAATTCGCCTCGTGAATGATTCTTTCTGCTGTAGCTGACATAATGTCTCCTCTTAAGCACCTCAAACCCTTCAAAAACAATCAAATAACGCTGTAAAATCCCTATCGTTTCAGGTATACGGTTTTGTTTGATTTATGTGTTTTTGAGAGAGAACTGTGAAGTGATGTAAAAGAGGACAGACCTATCCCCATAAAGGGATAGATATTATCCCCTTATGGGTAGGCTCAATGAGCAACTTTATTTATGAATTAAGTATTTGCGCTTGTTTATTTTTCACACAACTTTGAGCTTTTTATATGGCTTACCAGCTTCGATGACTTTATTGGCTACTTCAGGATAATTAGCTTTGAGGAATTGTACCGATACAGTCTCTCTACCTTTTATTTCTGACATCATCACGCTATATTTCGCACCAATACCTTTTTTAATTTTGGCCGCCTCCATAAAAGCTTTAATATTCTCTTTCAAGTTAGCTGCTTCATTTTCTAAAGGAGAAAGTTCTTTTAGCCTTGTGACCATTGCATCCACTTCACCTGGTAATTTCTCACCATTTTTTTGAAGTGTTGAGCATTGTGTTTTAAAAGAGCAATAAGCACATAGATCCGAAACTTCACCCTCTGGTTCTGTTTTAGATTGTACGGCTTCCCATAACTGTGAAGCTCTTGATAATGCTACATTTAAAAGCACCTCAGAGAATTCAATATCAAAGGCAGAATACTCACCCGTATTGACATTGACAGCTAAAATAATAGCTCTTGTGTCTCTGCCACTTTGCAATTTTGCTAGTTTCAGTTGAAGTTGAACTTGATAAAGCCAACTCAAGCGTGGCTTGTCATCAGGCAAAGGAGAACTGATAGACTTGCATTCAAGAATCACATCTTCCTTTGGAAAACTTACCAAAAAATCAATATGCGATTGAACATACGTCCATTGACCATATCCTTTCACTTCAACTTGTTCTTTAAGCCCAATCTTTTTTGGATGATTGGCTAAACCAGTTTTGACAATACCTTCTGCTACATGACCTCGCTGAAAGATCAACAACTGTTTTAAATTGTGCTCTTCGCCTAGTGTTTTGGACAAATATGACTTTTTCATACATTGACCAATATCAGAAGAGCCTATGTATGTGGAACGATCTCCTAGTCCTGAGTCTGCATTTTTCAGACCTTTTTCTAAAAAATCGAAAATAGGATGTCTATTTGTATTTGACATCTTTTTCCTCCTGTTATTTTTTTATCGAAACGTATGGTTTCATTAAACCGATAGGAGAAAACAGACAGAAGTATGGCTGGTAAGCCGATAATTCTGAGATTGCTCTCGTATCGGCTTAGTGCAGCCATTAAAATTTATAAGTTGAAAGAGGGAAGCCCTTCTCGTTTTCATAATGAAGACGAATCCCTCTTGAATTCCTATGAGTCCTGTGCTAAAATTGCACTTAGACTTTGGAATCAAAGGAAAACCTTACCCTTGAGGATAAGGGGTTAAGAAACAGTGGGCTAGACTATTTCAATAACAATTACAACTTTGATTCCAAATGCCTTAAACTCAATCTTTAATCTTTTACTCATTTTCCACACCTCCTTTCAGACAGACGAAAGTACCTCATGTTGCATAGCACAGTTTTGGAATAACCGTTTGGATTTAACTATGGTTTTATAAGATTTCGTTTTGTGATTCGCAGTTTCCAATTGCACTGTCTTGCACTTTGTAAAAAGTCCTTATCGAAGGTATAGAAGTATCCTACAAAGGACAATTTATGCCCTCTGTGAGGAATTTTATAATACACATATCAATTTCAATTGCATATTGTCAAAAGCTTAGTTTTGAAAAGATGTTTGATAATTATTGTGTAATTGAATTAGGAGGAAAAATACTGCACTTAGGCAGTCAAAGGCTTAAATGCCTTTAATTAGGATAAATGCTTTTGTGGGAGTGTTAGAAATTCCGTGTCAACTTGGTAAAATAATATTAAGGATTGACAATGGAAGAACAATTAAGTTTTGATTTCAATGAAATATTGGAACAATACAAAAGAGGAAAAAGACTTACAGGTAAAGATGGACTTTTAGCTCCACTTATTAAACAACTCACAGAAGCAGCACTTGAAGCAGAGGTAGAATCACATATTGCCAATGATATTCTAAGTGGGAAATCTAACCGAAGAAATGGTTTTAATAAGAAAACAATCAAAGGAACCAGTGATGGTTCCTTTGAACTTGAAACCCCTCGCGATAGAAATGGAACCTTTGAGCCTCAAATCGTTAAAAAACATCAAACAACTATTTCAGATGAAATTGAAGAAAAAATACTTTCAATGTATGGTCTTGGGATGAGCTATACAGATATATCATCCCACATTGAAGACATTTATCAAGTATCAATTTCCACAGCAACCATCAGTGCCATTACCGATAAAATCATTGATAAAGTAAAACAGTGGCAAGCTCGCCCACTGGATAGTATGTATCCTTTTGTATGGCTTGATGCCATACACTATAAAATCAAAGATGGTGGTAAATATATCTCTAAGGCAGTCTATACCATCCTTGGTGTTGGAATGGATGGTAAAAAAGAGATACTTGGACTTTATCTATCAGAAAATGAAGGGGCAAATTTTTGGCTCTCGGTCTTGACTGATTTAAATAACCGAGGTCTCAAAGATATACTCATTGCTTCTGTTGACGGACTAAAAGGCTTCCCTGAAGCCATTAAGACCATTTTCCCAAAAACAGAAGTGCAACTATGCATTATCCATCAAATACGCAATTCAATGCGTTATGTAGCTTCTAAAAACCATAAAGAATTTATGAAAGATCTCAAATGTGTTTATCAAGCAACAACCAAAGAATTAGCAGAAGATGAACTTGTAAAATTAGATGAAAAATGGGGTAAAAAATATCCTATCGTGATTCAATCTTGGCAAAATAAATGGGAAAACTTATCTGTCTATTTTAAGTACCCGCCAGAGATTCGAAAAGTCATATATACCACCAATATTATTGAGTCAGTGCATCGCCAATTTCGTAAACTCACCAAAACAAAAGGAGCATTCCCTAATGAAAATTCACTTCTGAAATTACTTTATATGGGTATTAAAAATGCAGAGAAAAAATGGACTATGCCAGTGTGGAATTGGAGTTTAACCCTTTCCCAATTGGCAATATTCTTTGAAGGGAGGCTTAATAATGAGCTTAAAATTTAAGTGATGATATAATATGATAGAAACATTTAAAGGACTTTTGATATGACAAATTGGTTAGAAGCTAATGATTCAGAGTTTGTGTGCTATTGCATAGAAGTTGATAAAAAAACTATTGTAGATGCTATAAAAAATGGAAATGATACTTTATCAAAAATCAAAGAATCAACTAAAGCTTGTACTGGAAGTAGTTGTAAAGAGCTAAATCCGTCCGGTAAATGTTGTTCAAAAGATATTAAAAGCTTAATCAAGCTCTACGCTGATAAAGATAGTGAAGAAAAATGCTCTTGCTGTTGCAATAGCTAAACTGGTGCGATAGGATTTCTCTTATCAGAATTATTTTGACACGAAATATTTAACGGTCTCGCTTTTGTCAATATCTCTTAGGATATTGTGCATTTTTAATTGTGGTTTATCTCTCAATGCTACTTAGAGTCATTGTGCATACTTTGATGCAATGAAAAACCAAAGGGTTTGCATTTCTCATGAGAAACTCATGAAATGCCTGTAATGTCTTCTTAGTGGTTAGTATGACCATAATGGGCGACTGCCTCGGTTTGTCTTGATCCTAAGTCAAAAACGCGATTTCATACCAAATCGATAATAAATTGAAAGCATCATTATAACATTTATTATTAACAAGATGTATATCAAACTTGTAAAGTCTTTCGGCATTTTGGATATCCACTGCATCCATAAAATTCTTCGCTTGTTTGTTTATTCTGCCTTAAAACCATCTCTTTGCCACATCTTGAACATATTTTAGTTGTTTGCCTTGGGGTGATTTTTGTATCAAATCGTTCCTGTAAGTTGGCAACATGTTTTCTGTCGGTTGAAAAGCTTTGCTTGAGGCGTTTTTGGGTTAGGGTTTCTAGCGTCATATCAAATTGATAGGCAGAGAGTTTTTCTTCTTGGAAAGATTCGATGTAAGACGTGTATTTTGCATTGATAAAAACATTGTTTGGCATAGTTGTTTTAAATTCGCAATCACCGATGAAAATAACGATTGGAATGATACTTTCTGTGGGCAATGCCAGTACCTCTTCTAAGGCTTTGGTATGGCGATAGTTTTGGCGTAAAGGGTTTTGAAAACGGTGTTTTTCTTTAAAAATTTGCTGTGTCCACATGCTCTGGTGCTCATCGCCAAAAATCCACCCTTTCATGTTTTTTGTTTCAATTACAAAAACACCATAACGAGAGACAATGACATGGTCTATTTGCGTGGTTGAGCCATCATTTAGTTGTAAAGTAATGTTCTTAATGTTGACATATTCGTCTTTATTGAGATGCAAAGAAGTTGCAATATTGACCGTAAATTCGCCAACCTTGCCTTTCATCCAAGGAGTCTTAAATAAAATACCCAATACAAAAACTGAACTGATGAGCCAAAAAATCAATTTTATCCTTTATACTCAAGAACATGTAATCATAAATCGTTTTTGTATTGTAATCTATTTCAGCTCTATATTTATCATTCCTACTTCCACAAAATTGGCTATTTTGTGGAAGATTCTATTCCCTAATAATTCGTTAGCTTCTAATTTTATGCGTGAAACATTATTTCAGTTACTTAATTTTCAACAATTAGATAAAATGTTGAAAACAGATAAATAAAGGTATTAATTGCAAAAAATAAGTAATATCCTGCTCCCTTCAAATTACCCATCTGAAAAATCAATGCAAAATTGCCAACAAACAAAATCGAATTATGAGCCAGAATTATGGGAATTTGAATATGAAGGCTATAGATATTTACAAAATATAAGTGATTTAGAACTTACAAAAAGATACAAAGATATATGTCGAAACTTTGAGGTATTAACAACTGAAGAACGGCAAACAATTCCTATCAATATTTCTCAAAGCTCTTGGTATTGGTATCGTAAAGAACATCAAACAAGATATGAGTTCTTTTTACGTGGAAAACCAATTTCCCCAATAGTTAAGCCAAGAATAGATTCAAATAATTTTTTTAATGATTCTCTTTCCTATAAAACACTTGTAAGATATGATAAATTAGAAAGAATTAAAGCCTTATATGATTTTGGACGAATAAAGATAAATCCAGCATCGAGATATAAAGAAGGACAAGAAGATGATCCTCGTGTGGATAATGAATTAGAAAAAACCAAGTTTTATATGGGGAAACATGTTGAACTTGAAACTCTAGATGGACAAAAAATCCCAATTATTGGTGATATGAAAAAAATACTTTCATCTAGCAATTATTATGCTTATTGTCTTTCCTATGATTTAGACCTAAGGATGTTTAAAGAATTTGCATATGATGCATGTTTAGTTATAAAATCGCCAGATGTATTCATACAAAAATTAGAAAAAGCTATAAAGCGATATATTCCAAATTGGTATTTTTATTATGGACCTATTTCATACTATGATCCTCGTCATCATCATGAAAAAGAATATCTTATGCCCGGTGACTGTAAAGATTTTTCATTTGCATATCAAAAAGAGTATCGTTTATTATGGGATCCGCTCAAGCCTACATCAGTAGACCAACAAATACTACAACCAATCAAGATTGAAATTGGATCTTTGCACGATATCAGCACGATTTATACATACTCAAAAAAATAAGCTTCATTTCAAAACGAATAGTATTAAATACATTTGTTTTGGAGGAAACTATGACAAACGAACTTATCGAAGCAGAAATTATTGAGACATTGCCTATCAAAAGAGGCAAGCAGGAAATTATCTTTACCCAGCAAGATGATATCGAAAGAGAAATCAAATACCTCTCGATACAAGAGCTTAACACTTTACTATCAGTCAGTGACAATACTTACCGCTTAGCATGGCTTATCTGTTATGAAACCGCTAGTCGTATTTCTGAAGCACTCAAGCTTACGTTTGGTGATCTCAATTTAGAGACCAATCGATTGAAAGTTATAAACCTCAAGCAGCGCAAGAAAAATAGCTTTCGGCTCATTAAAATCAGTGATAGACTGAAATCTTTGATATTGCAAGAGCAACTCTCACGTAATGCCAACAAAGATGACTTTATCCTAAAAAATCGTGATAGAACAACTTACAACTATGCGTTTATCAGATATGCCATTCAAGCAAATATTGAAAGAGGCCGAGCCCATCCGCATACGCTTCGTCACGCTCGTGCAATCCATCTGTTGGATTCAGGCGCTAATATTGTTTTGGTAAGCAATGCTCTAGGGCATAAGAATATCAAAAGCACGCTTATCTATTTGAAGTATTCTAATCAGGAGCTGGATAGAGCATTAGAGTATACAAATGCAAGGCTTTTATCAAGTTAGAGGGTACTTAACTCTATATTGGTATTGAACTATTCCATATGTTCTTTTTTTAACTCTTCCAATATCCATTTTTTATCAATAAGACATTTTTCTACTAGTTCAATCTGATCTGATTCTTTATAGAAGTCCTTTAATATTTTGCCATCATCATCAAAAAAAGTTTTTATCTGTTCATAATTAGCTTTTAGATACATAAGCCGATCTTTTTTTGAATTAGAGGTACTATTTTCCAAATATTCATATCCAAGTATTTTTGAGAATAATTGATAATATTTCAACTTATTAGCCTTAATTCTCATTTGTTTAATTTTATTGAATTTTTGCAATGCAGTTTCTGCTGTTTCTATTTGACTAAATGGCACAGAATCCATTAATTCTTTATATGGATTTAAGCTATCTAGCAATTTTTGAGAATCAGCATAAAGTGACATATCGTATAAATCTTTAGTGGTATTAAATGAATCGATTAGTGGCTTGTCTATTGACCCTAAAATATCTTCAACGCGTTGAGGGAAAGTGTTGGAAAAAGAATTATGCAAGCTGAGTGTCTTTTGTATATCGATCGCTTTGATACTATCTCGCAAAGCATTCCCTACATTAAAATCTATAGAGCTATTAAACGAGTTGGCTAATGATTTTTGTATTGGTCCCAAGATATCTTCAGTCCATTTTGGGACAGCATTCAATAAAGCACTATTTACGCCAAGTGTTTTATTTATATCAAAAACATTGAGACTATCACGTAAAGAACTCTCAATATAGTCATTCATATTTCTAAAAGGGTTGCTGATTTTTGAGTATGTCTCTAATGCTTTGCTAAGCGATGTATTGATTTCTAAGAAACTATTTAAATAATCTATTTTAGGCAAAGGTGTAATAAATGCGTCTACGACAATAGATTGTGTTAAATTTTGGAACGATGGCATTAATTGAGCAATTCTATTCATACCACTTAGATAGTCTAGTTGAAATTGATCAGGAGATATTAGCTCATATGCTTTTCTGAGTGTATATGCTTGAAGGAAATCTATATATCTATGAGCACTTAATTGCAATGATTCTTCCATAGAGTATCGCAACAAATCATTTTCAGCTTCTATCGACTCTATATGTACTAATTCTTCAAAATCATTTTTTTCAATATTTATATGCTCTTTTCTTAACCCATATCTTCTATCAATTACATTTAAACAAATATCTGAACCGAAATCAGCTTTTATCTTTGCCGTTGTTTTAATTGAACCGATCAATGTTTCAGGAATCTTTTTTTCTGGCACATGCCTTTGTATTACCTTTTCTCTTGCTAACACCTGAGTATATGCTTGGGACAGCTCAACAAGAATATAGACTATGGTGACTTCATAGCCCTTGTTTAAACATCTTTCAATATTCTTTCTTTGTTTTGAATAATCACAAAAATTGGTATCATGAATTATTGAGAGGTTCTTTTTCAGACTTTCGTCCACCAATTTATCAACACCTATACCCGAGGCAGCCTGATAAATTTCTGCATTTTGACCGTTATAGCCAATTGGAATAAAAAAACTTCTAACCCTATCGGTATCAATATGGAGTAAGTTCTCATGTTGCGCAAGTTTATAAGAAGCATATTCAGTTTTTCCCGCTCCACTACAACCAGCAGTAAAAAGTGCAGTCCTATTACTTTGTGGACTAATATTTTTAATATAAGAATCAAGAAATTCTTTTTTATTGTCTTTAAGATATTGAATTGCTTTTTGTTTCATAAACATCATTTTATCTAAAAATTAAGTGCGGATAAATATTTTCTCTTCAAAAAAACTAGTTTGTTTATCAATCACATACACACTATTAAATTAAGAATAGTTTTGCTCTATCACTTCGATGCTTCTATTTTTTCATTTTTCATCACTTTCAAATTCAGATTTAGCCGAATGGCGGTTTGAAACGTAAAAAATAGGGTATGAGTTTCTAGAGTATACGTAAAATGTAAGTGCTGAGAACACAATAACTCACAAATTTACAAATAAATGAAAATTTTCAACATATTCAAAACACCCTATTTATCGGCATTCTTACAGTGCTTCTATTTTAATCGTGAAAAAAACCTCCAAAAATTACCAAATTAATTTTATGACCTATGTTACGCTTCGAAAAATTCAACCTTAGGTCACAATTATGGAAGCACTAAAAAATGTACGTTTATCTTTTGCTTTTATTTGTTGGTTACTATCGACATCTTATGCTAGTACAGGATTAGATGATATCCTAAGTTCCTCAAGTGGAAGTTTTGATTTTGCTGGTCCATCAAGCCTTAAAACGCAGACGAGAGGTTACTACAACTTTGGCGGTATGGCAGTAAGAAGTGATGTTGGCAGTTCTATTCGTCCTTTTCACATTGAAATGCCAACGATTGCTTCAGGGTGTGGCGGTGTGGATATTGGTTTTGGAGGGTTTAGCTTTCTCAATATAGACCAATTAGTTGCAAAATTACAAAAAATTGCGAGCGCTGCACCTGCTTTTGCTTTTAATATGGCACTCTCTGCACTGTGTAAAGATTGCCAATCCATTATGGATCAATTGAATGCAGTTGCAGACTCAATCAATGGATTAAACTTTGATGCATGTAAATCCGCAGTAGGTTGGGGAAAATCTATTGGTAGTGCATTAAATTCTAAACTCAAAACATCAGATGATGCAAAAAGCGGAATTGAAGATGTTATTGGTGATTTACCTGGTGCAATATCATCAGCTACAAACAATATTCAAGCATTCATTAATTGTGGTTCAACTTCAGGAGAATGTACGGATACTTCTTCTGATAATGCTAAGAAAAAAGCTATAGAAGCCATGAAATTTCAAGGTTCATTAGTTCGAAAAGTCTTTACAGATAATTCAAGCTTTTTAAGTGCTGCAACAAGCGGAAGTAATTCAACGAGCACGTACTCATATTGGTTTAAGGGATTAACAAAAGATGATGCAGAAGATTTATTTAGGAATATGATAGGTGATTATTATGGCTTTGTCGATCCTACAACATGTGGAGGGAAAGACTCGGAAGGTGGTGTAACTGCGTATATGATTGCAACAATCCTACCCATGATGAGTGCAGATGAAGCGGTTAATATGTTTCTTGGTGAAGAAAGTGGAGGAACACAAACTTTAAAAGGTTTATCTGTACAAGACAGTAATACAAGTTATTGTAAAGGATTATATGGACCTCCAATCATTGAATCTGCTCCCCATAATCTTAGTAGTTCAATGAATGCCACTACTATTAGAGCAACTGTAGAATCAAGAATTTCAGACATTTTAACCAATATGAAAACGTCCAATAATAGTGCGCTCAAAACTGATGCTAAATTTCTATCCAGCCTTCGATATCCAGTATATAAAGCACTCAATGTTGCCTCAATAACAAGCGACAATCTCTTAGTGGGATATATCGCAGATGTCATAGTTGCTCAGGAGTTAGTAGGTCTAATTAATGAACTTGCAAAAAAACAAAGAGCATTTGTGAACTACGCAACCATTACTAAAACTACTGCTGCAATCAACCAAGATAGTGTTCAAGAAATAGAGAAAAGAATTGTTGCAATCAACAATAAAGCCGAAGAAGTGTTAAAAAAGGTTATGCAAAACATGGAGAACCGAGTGGCGCAAATTAGTGTGCTTGATGATACTGCAAAGCGTTTCAAACAAGAACTCACAAAAAAAGGAATGTATCGCCTTGGACACTAATAATTTACTTCAACAAAAGCCAAAAATAAGGTCACTAGTTTACTGATTATCGTAGAACGATAATGTATTAGAAGGCTACGAATTTATTTTTTGGCGATTAGTTTCAGGGAATTACATTAAAAGGCGACACTAAAAAACATATAAATATCACCAGTTTAAGGATATTTGTTAAAGGGATACACCAAATAAGGAACAACTATGAAAAGCACTCAACAAAATATAGCTCCACTTGATTTTGAAAATGCTCAAGGGCGTGAGGGAAAAAGTGATCGTATGGAAAAAATTCTCAGAGGAGTTATCAAAAAAGAACTAATCAAACGTCTTGAGAATCAAAGTTGTTTATTCCCTATTTCAAATAAATCAAGTATACATTACATCGATTTTTACATTATCAAAAAATGTTATTTTGCAGCTAGTAAAGCAACCAAAGAAGCTATTGTTTTTAGTGCCAAAGCTATACACCGCAGAGAAATTCGTCGCATTCAAAAAGCTATTCGCACGATTGAAGAAAATATTGAAACAATTCTTCCTCATCAAATAGCTTCTCCTCTTTTGGAAAAAATTACACGTTACATCATCTACCAATGGCTCAAAAAAGAGTTTTACATCTCAAAAGAGGAAATCAGGCGCTTTGTTTATGGTTTTTGTATCTTTTATCCTGAATTACGCCCAAAAAACGACTGAAATAAAACGAATAGTTATAGCAGAAGAAATTTCTGAAAAACAAGGAGACAAAATGGAAACAACGGTATTAAATGGCATTTTCTCAGAGGAAAATCTGCAAAGGTACAAATCTATCACCCCAAAAGGCATCAAGGAACTGGATGTTAATGTGATAGGAAGCAAATGTTGCGATTACATCATGGAAAACTGGGACGATGCTGAAGCGTTATGTTTGGAACTTGAGAAACAATATCCTCAATTTATTTTTGTTTTATATTTCGAGCAAAACGATGGTTTGGTCAATCACGTATTTCATGCCATTGCTCGTAAAAACACGCGAATAAAATATCGAAAAACATTGCAAGAGATGGCGTTAACTTTTCATCCTCATTATTGTCCAGACTATGAGATTGATTTTGATGAAAAAATGATTTCAGCACTATAAAAATCGTGAGGAAATTGAAATCCCCACCAAAATGCAACGAATAGTTATACATCATTAAAAAAGAAGGAGTTCATCATGGATTCAGCATTAAATTTATCATTATTGTTTATCTCAATAATATTTATTTTTTACGTATTTGCACTCATAGGAGAAACATTCAAATATTTAAGAGCACGCATAAAAGGTGAACAGCATCATTTTACCTTTCCAAATCCTCTTAAAAAATTTTACACAGACATTCAGAATTTTAAGACATGGTGTCAAATAAAAAAACAACAAATAAATACTGTAATTAAAGCACTTTCAGACGTCAAATGGTTTTTTATTCGGAATATTGAAGAAAATAAAAAGACAAAAAATGCCTTTATAGCATACTCTGGAATCGTATTTTTAGTTGGCGCTTTCTCCTCAGAAATCTATGATCTCATTATTCAGTTCGATCTGTTTCTAATCGCCTATAACTTTCTTAGGGCAATGTGATGAAACGGTTATTTTTCTCTATATGTCTGTTGTCGGCAAATTATGCATTTGCTGTGGACACAGCAGATATTATTTGGACCTGGGGAAATGGTAAATCTATTGCAGCCATTTTATCGTTCATTTACTATCTGGTAAACATTGATACTATGGCGATTCTTATCAAGTATTCAGCCGTCATTGGCTTTCTTGTTATCACAGTGAGAGAGCTTGCGAGAGGTACTGCTTTTACACCTCAAGCTTACACTTTAAAAATTGGTTTCTTCTTTGTGGCTATTTATATTATCGTGAATGGCTTTTTAACTGTTAGTAGAGATGATCAGCACAAAGTGTATATTCTTTCTGCAAATGAGCTTTCTGCTGCATCTTGGGCTAAATGCCGCCCTGTGAATGGAAGTAATGATTGTTATGCGCCAATTGCAATAAAATTACTCTATACAGCGGCAACCAATATTGAGCGCTCTGGTATTGGGATGATGGAAAGTGCCATGATGGATGCCAATGCACTTACTTATTCATTTTCACGTATGGGACTTGGATTTGGATTTTCCTTTTATGACACTGTTTCAAAAAATAAAGGAGATCCTTACACCTATAATACATTCATGGAGTATTATGAAAACTGCATCATTTACGACCTTGCAGATGGTACAAAAACCGTTGATGGCTTATATAAGAGTAACGATCTCTCTAATTATATTTTGAGCACAAATTCTAGACTTACCAACGTCTATTCAGCAAGTAATCCATCGGGTACACTTAAAACATGCTATGAAGTATCATCTCAAAATTTATGGGGCAATATCACATGTCAAAACACAGCCAGTAAAGTTCAAGCAAAATCTAAAGGAACAGCCTCTTCTGAAGGCACAACAGATGATATTTGTGAAGCAGCGCAAAACTTTGGCCAAACGATGTTCAACTCCACAAAAGATGCTTCAGCACAGATTGAACAGCGCACCATTATGAACCTTACGAATGAAGCAATTGTCAATAGTGCCGTAGCAAGTGGTATTGACCCTAACACCTTGGCTTATGGTACGGCTATGGCTGACCGTGAACAAACCGCTAAGTGGATGACAATGGGCATTATGGCGAAAGAGTGGATTCCATCGATTCGAGGTATGACACAAGGAATTGCTTTAGGTTTAACATGGGCTTTGGCAATTCTAAGTATTATGACAGCAAATCCAGCCCCTTATATTGGTTCTGTTATAGGTTTTCAAGTAACTCTTACAGTTTGGTCTTTTATTCTAGCATTAATCAATTTTATGACGATAGATAGAATGACGGATGTTTTGCCTAATATTTTCATCAGCGATTTAGGCAATGTTGATCAAATGACACTCTGGACTCAACCAACCTTTGATGAAGAAAATCAAAAGGCATTGGCATTCTTAGGCTACATGGCGGTGGCTAGTTATGGGGTAGCGCAAGGTTTGGTAAAAATTGGAGGTAATGCCTTAGCTTCATTGGGAAGTGCCATAGGTCAGCTTTCTGTGGGTATGGGAACGTCTGCAAATATGGCTAAGGGACATTTTGATGGTGGTTTGGATAAATCCGACTCAAGCGGTTCAAGTCATGTTAATCGTTTTGGGGATCATGAACAAGTTAATCCTAGTGGTTTTAGCCGTACACAAACTAATCAATCAGGAATGGGATCTAAGACAACGACGAGAGCAAGTGCACACGGTGGAAATATCACGGAAGAAGAACAAACAAATGCGAATGGTTCAAGTTCATTAAAAGCCAGTACCTCTGATGGCAGACAATCGGTGTCTATTGATAAAAGCGGTAAAGTTGTTGATGCCAATATTAGTGGCATTGATGCCAAAGTTGGTGAAACCGTTGGGCATGAAATTGAAAATGCTCGTGGAAAATCTGCTGAGCTTTCCCAAACTGGTAGCAAAACACTATCTTCTGCTATTCAAAATTCAAGTACAGCAGCGCAAGAGTTAATTCAAGGCGTTAGCAATGAAAAAGGCACGACTGCAGGGACTGAAGTTGCAAAATCTTATAATCAACAAGTACAAAGCAATCTAACGGAAGCATTTAAAGAAGCCAATGGCTCTCAAGAAACATTGCAAAAGCTTAGAGGGATTGATATGTCTGCTGGCGTTGGTGTAAAATTTTTAGGGAATGGCGCTACTGTTACAGGCACTTCATCAGCTAACTCTTCCGATAAAGTTAGCATTGATTTAACTAAAGAAGAAGCACAGGCATTATCAAAATCTATGGCAACAGGTCTCTCCTCTACTGCTAAAACAACCGAAGGTGTAAGTGCAAGACTTGCAGATAGTACAATGCAAAAATCGAGTGAATCTTTAACCAAAACAAATGAGGCATCATCGTCATTTACTCAAAGCGCAAAACTTGCTGAAACGGCTTCAAAAATGGAAAAAGACAAAGAGGCAATAACTGCCTCAGTTTCAAAAGATATCATGTTCAATGTTGCTCAAAAGCTTGTTGACAATATGGGCTTTGAGAGAGGAACTGATGAACTATTTCACAACAAAGATTTGGTAGAGCGTACAACGAAACAAGTCATAGGCGAGAAGAGCAGTGCGTTTAAAAAAGCTGATACTGATGCCGTATTCAATAGTGCAAGTTCTGGCGTTCATGGGGCTGCAAATAATGCTTCGTCTATTGAAACAAAAGACCCTAGAACTACTGATATTCAAGGTCAATTTTCCAATAGCAGTGGCAATGTTTCAAACAAAGGCGAAGGGTATCTCTACAATATGCCTGAAGTATCTAATGCTCCATCGTTTCAAGACACACATGTTCAATCGAATGTTGAGGCTTCTCGTACCCAACATGATGCTAGAGGGAAAGACCTTATACCAAATGCCATACCTGACAATGTTCGAGATAGAGTTAATGAAGCAACAAATGTGAAAATTAGTGCTGATGGTACATATTCAGGAACTGATGGAGTAAAACATAATTGGTCAAATAAAGGCAACAGCGATAGGTAATTTTAATTGTTCAAGAGCTACAAATATGTAGCTCTTGCTTTAGTCTTTATAAAAGATATTGCCAGGAAGAGAAGAAAACCTTGGGTCGGTCAATTTATCAAAATTTTTTCTTGTATAATCATCATCTCGACCAAAAGAGAAAAAAGGTTTTTTTATTTTTTCTTGTTCTCTATTTTCCTTTTCAATATTTCTTTGAAGTTGAGCGATAGCACTCTCACCTGAAGAATAATTATCGTTCGACTGAGCTTGCCTCATCGTAGTCATTGATTGCTCTTTAGCACGATTACTTTTTTTATTAAACATTGAGCTAACCATCGCCAACCCAACAAAGAAAAGGACATAACCAAAGATATTTGAGCTAAAATATAATGATGCAATAATGAAGATAACCCCCACCATAACAACAATAATTGAAAATCCTTTTTTTTCATCTTGAGTATCTTCAATTTTTTTAATCTCTCTCATTGTATCTTTCCTCTCAATAATATTCTCTTGTGGCAAAATCGCCTCTAACGTAACAGCATTTACGCCATCACTCAAACCTCTAACCCTTTGTGCTGTATCAAGCGTAACTAATGTCATATTATAGTCTTTCGCAACTTCAATAATTTTTGAGTCATTAATATCTTTGCTTTTATATGGTTTTCTGACGATTACATGTAAAGGAATTGCACCTAAAAACATTTTACGCAATGAATCTGTTTTTTCTAGTTTTATACCATCAGGGAATGCATCTAAAGCTTCTCCATTACTATTACCTAATTTTCTAAAAAACTCTCTTGCTCTGTATGCAACTGAACTATTTGCATTATTTTTATGACCGTCAAGTTCTTGAAGAACAATATCAGTCACAAATACATGAGCAACTTTTTCTAATTTGGCGATAATCTCCTCGCCTCCCTCAAGTATAACTGATGTGTCGATTAAAAGATTTTGTGCCATTTATAATCCTCGTATATTTTGAATACAGAATTGTGACATCTATTTAAATGAATTTCAATAGATTTTGAATTAGATATTAAAAAGGAATAATCTATTTTTCATTCGGCATAATACAAGTAATATTTTTTAGGGGTAAAAAATGATAAAAGGTATTTCAGGAAGTCTGGCACTAGCGATTCTATTATGTGGATGTTCTACTGTGACCTATACACCAAACAATTCGATGGCAATATCAAAAGAAAAAGCAAATGAGTTTGTGTACGATTCATCTCAAGCAAAAAACTTAGATGAATATGCAAAAGTATTAGGTTATGACAAAAAAGACGGTTATTATACCTTTAGTGATAAAAACCCTTATAACGCGACTTCAATTTCGTGGAGAACATTTGCATCATTTTGTAAAGCTCAAGGTGGAATTGTTGATAATCCTCCTCGATTCATTCAAACAAAAAATGAATGTCCTTTTCCACCTTTTGTGCTTCCAAATACTAATACTCATAAAACTATTGCAACATACTGTAAAGTTCCACTAGAGGATGATACAACAAAAATGGGCGCAAGTAAAATACTCTATGTGTATTATTCTCACTTCAAAGGTGACTATCCAAAAGGTGAAGACCGTTTAGATATTGTTGTGACTGGTGAACAGAGCATCATTACTCCAATTAAAGTATGCTACGATAAAGCATATCAAGATACTCTTGTAATCCTAGAGCAAGAACGTATCAAACAAGAAGAAGACAAAGTAAAAAAGGCTGAGTTAGATAAACAAAAAGCACTTGAGCAAGAAAGACAAGTCGCACTTGTAAAACAAAGAGCAGAAGAAGAAAAAGTGCAACATGCTCAACGATTAAAAGAGATCGCAGCGTTTAGAAATGGAAAATTATCAGAGGAAACCGTAACGAATTGCGGACCAATTTTAGAAGTCAAAAAAACTATGGTAAAAGTCTATTTTCCTGTTAAAGACTATGGAAATGAACACTGGATTACAAAGAATGAGATTTTCCCAGATGGTTATGGATGTGCATTTACAAATGGAAAATACGTAGGTCCTACTTATAAATATTAATCCAGAGTTGAGAGAAAATCTCTCAACCCTTATCCCCTTCTATCAACAAACTTCAATTTCTACCTCAAAAAAAACGAATAGTCTATATCAAACAAAAAACAAGGAGTTTCATATGGAAAATTCAACAGTAACCAATCAAATAGCTTTTTATAAAAGCTTTTTTACAAATATGAGTGATGAGGATTTTCAATTTGTTTCTAAAGAAGAGATTGTACAAATGCTTGAGAAGCTAGAAGCTGAATTTAAAAAAGAGATGGAGTAGCAATGCAAATTCAAAAAATCAAGGCTACTGCACTTCTTTTGATAGGGGTCAACAAGAACCCTATCGCTTTAATAGAGCAAGCAAAAAAGCTTGTTGGTTTGGGTCTTAATGTGATTGCGCCACAAGCTATTATTGAAAACACACATGAGCAGTTTTGGGAATATGTTCAGGCAGATATCGCCTTAGCTGATTTCATTGTGATATGGGAGATAAATGATATAAAAAATAAGTTATTACACGATACCGCACAAGGAAAAGTGATCATTGATATACAAGATATTAATGTGATAACAGTATGTGCCAGACGAGTTTCTTTGAAAAAAATGTAAATACTGTGTGAAATAAAACGAATAGTAGATATAAATAAAATCTTGGGAGATAAAGATGGAAAATATTGCAGTTGAAAAAGTTAGAAATCGTAAAAGCGCTTTTGATGTATACGAATCACTTATTCAAAAATATCAGCAAATTGGGTTAACAAATAGGAATATACACAAGCTTATCCAAAATGAAATGCTAAAAGAATCTTGTGACAAAAAAATTCCTGGATATAGAGCATTTATGTTTTGGATAGAACGAAGAAAAAGATTTAATTAACTATACGGTTTATATATAAATCAGTGCCACCAAATTCTTTTTCAACGATTTGTCGAAAAATACTTCTATTAGTATATATCCATAGCAATGTCTCATCATCGAGATCATCAACGAATTCACGAATGATATCAAGTTGCATAGAACTACTTAGTCGTGTAAAAATAGTTAGCCCTTTAGAAACAAGCTGACCTATTTGTTTCCTAATTGAAGAATCTGTGTCATCATGTAATTTATCAAGTATTTCATCAAATGCAAAAGCTAACCTTTTATTGCCATTGGAGTAAAAAAATAATTTTTTTGCAAAATTAGTAGCTTGTACGGAATTATCAAATTTATAAAGAAGATCATGAAATATTTTTTCTGCTTTCTGCGAATCAGTTGAAGGTAAATTTTCTACAAAAATTTTAAGAGATTCTATCCCTTTTATTTCAATAATTTGTTCTAAAAAAGCCCCTATTGAGTTTCTTGAAATCCATCCAGAGAGAACATTAGGTTGTATTTTTAAAAATTCTGCAATTTCTTTTTTATTTTTAAGATGAAATGTGCTCTGAAAATTATTTAAAAAAAACTCAAAATTTTCCATGAAAACCTTAATTATTTTATTATAAATTTCATATTATATGATATAATAATTCACATTATATGAATAAATGGAGATTTCGATGAGCTTCCCGGCAGCAATCCATAATCTCCTTAACCATGAGGTTAAGGAAAATTTTATCACAAAGTTATTAAAAAAACACTCCGTTTCTCGTGAGAAACAAGAAAATACCCTTTTAAAGCTCGCTTTCATGAGTAGTTTTGAAGAAATTTCTGAGTGGGTTATTATCCATTCCAAAGGTCTAAAATTCATAGCAAACCCGTCTATCGCGAGTGACACAGATCGCCTCGATTGCCTTTTTGCGGTGCAAGAACCCCTTGCTCTTGCACTGAAAGATGTTGAAAAACGCCGAAAAAATGGGCGTGATGGACGTCTTATCGAAGCGGCAACTGCTGGCAATTATGCTGTAATAGCCGACCTTCTTGCTAGCATCGCGGCCACTTACTGGCGTGATCATGGATTTTTCAACAATGAAAAGAATTTCAAAACAGCTTCATTTCTAAAAAATGAAGAAAAAAACATTGAAAAAAAGGATTTTCAAAAAGCTCAAATTGATCACATAGGCGCAGCGGTTGACTTTAAAAAAGCCTTGAAAAAAGGAGCCTTGCAGGAAGTGTTTGATTTTTTTGAAACCGAAGAAATTTTGAAAAATGAAGATTTTGAGGTCGAACTATGAGTATTAAATTAATGTCATTGGTTTGGGAGCTGTCACAAGTGAATTCTGAAATCAATAGAGATGATAAGTTTTTACTTCTTGCTCTTGCGGATCATGCCAATGATGATGGTGAATGTTATCCAAGCCTTTCAAAAATCCAAAAAAAATGCTTTTTTTCAAAACAAGGACTCTTGAACAGCATGGATCGAGTCATTCAAATTGGATATATCTCTAAGAATAGAAGAAAACGAGAGAACGGAAGCAATACATCAAATTTATATCAATTGCATGAAGATCGTTTTAGCTTTAAAATCGAAGAAGCAAAACTACTAGAAGATATGAAAAAATGTATAAATGCAAATACTACACAGGTAGTCAATGGTGTTGACAAGGGTAGTCTACCAGATGGACTAGGGGTAGTCAACGACATAGACAAGGGTAGTCTACATGGTGGACAACTATATGAACCATCAATTAACCATCATTATGAATCTTCATTTAACCTCTCTCTTGAGAGAGTTGATTTTAAAACTTTCAAAAAGCATCTCATTGTGTTTTGCCCTGATTACACATTCAAACTCAGAGAGTTCTGTGGACAAAAATTAATTGATACTCATGCAGGTTTTTGTTTACAAAACGGCTACATATTCAACTTACATACTCAAAAGCTTTTAGATAAAGAAGAAAGTTTTGGTGTATGGCAATATCTTTATGAGAAAAAAATTCAAGTTTTTGAACAAGCACAAATCCAAAATAATCAAAAGAGCGCGTGATGACAATCTTCAAGCAAACAAAAAACCTCAAAGATATTTTTGACTTAAGTGATGATTATTTTACAAAACGTATGGGGACAGAGTTTATTCAAGGCATTCATTACGTTATACCACCCTCTTCCTCGCGAACGAAAAAAGCGATTCTTTGGGATATTGATGCCCTGGTCAACTGGATGAAAGGTCACCAAGTTGATTCTGAACTGGATGAGCTTTTATCCCGCTCACAAAAACGATAGAATAGTCATGTTATTTGTCAGTTGTATAAAATCCTCTTTTGTAAATCAAGGAGGAATAATATGGAAAATGTGAGAGCGATCATCTTGAATCGCTCAAACCGTCAGTTTTGGTATATTCGAGCATTTGTCACTAATGCAGATGGATCTGTATCAAAATTTGAAGAAAGCACAGGCGTTAAAAAAACCGAAAAGACACTTGCTTATATGCAGCAAAAGTTTTTGCCAGCTTGGTTAGCACGAAGGATTGAAAATAATAAGCTGCAATCAGTCAAATCGCAAGAATTTGGCTATTTCGCTAATATTTTCTTAAAAAATTACGAAGTATGGGAGGACTATCAGAACATCGAATATCGCACAAATCGTATTTTAGTTGCATTTGGTAAGAAAGATATTCGCTTAATTACTAAGCTGGATATCAAACAATACCTTGGCTCGATTACCAATGTCAAAACAGGTAATGCTCTAGACAAAAGCACCAAAAATAAATACTTACGTGTTTTTCATGGTATCTTTGACGTAGCTGCTGATGCAGGACTATTTGAGCGTAATATTACGTATGATATCAGGCTAAAAGAGCGAAAAAATCGTGATTTAGATGAAATTAGACCTTTTTCTAAAGATGAAGTACGGCTTTTGATAGAAAAAGCTCGAGATACGCAATATGGTCCGTTACTTTATAGCTATCTTGGAATTGCTTTCAACGAGGGCATGTCACCGGCTGAAATCCTCGGATTACAAGTCGGAGATATTGATTTACAGCGACGTACCATCAATATTCGGCGTAACGTCACTAAATCAAAGGTAAAAGGGACAAAAACAGATTATCGTAAACGTGTTATTCTTATTTTTGATGGAACTATGCCACATATTGAACGTTTAATTTCTGAAGCTAAACGGAAACATTCTCTTTGGCTTTTTTCAAAAGAAGATGGAAGTAATCTTGAAGATATCAAAGATATCAGAGGAAATAAACAAATTATAAAAGACGGTAAAGCCATTAAACAAAATTCTAAATGGTATAAGCTTCTTTTAGATTGTGGAATCGAATATAGAGATATCAAAAACTGTCGTCACACATTTGCAGTGTTAGCGCTCGAAAGCAATGCTTTTACACCACAACAAATTGCAAATACTTTAGGTCACAGTGACTTAAAAATGTTATTTGAGCATTATGCCAAATGGATTAAAAATAAAGCAATTGATGCTAATCCATTTATTAATCTATATAAAGATGATCATTTGAGTGACACTACAGATAAATTAGTGACAGTTTAGGTGACACTATGGTTTTTTTATTTTAGGTTATTTGGCAACTTTAGTTGATAAAGTCGATTTTAAGGGATTTAGAAGTGGTGTCAAGAGAGGGACTCGAACCCTCGACCTCCGGCTTATGAGACCAGCGCTCTAACCAGCTGAGCTACCTTGACACGTTCAAAAGAGGTTGGCATTATATAGGTATAAAGCTTATACCAAGGTTAATCAAAGAGTATTTTTAGTTAATATTGAAAAAACTAAAAAACATTGAGTACTATAGACTAAACTTTTAGCACTTTTTTCTTGACTTTTGACTCACTTTTGTGTAAAATTTTGTCACTCGAAATAAACGAGTGCTAAAAATTTTAGTCAAAAGGACAAACACATGACTTTCAAACCACTTGGAAAACGCGTACTTCTTGAGCGAGTTGAAGAAGCTACGACAACAGCTACAGGTATTATCATTCCTGACAATGCCAAAGAAAAACCTCTTAGCGGTATTGTTAGAGCAGTCAGTCCTAAAGTTGAAGAAAAAGGACTTGTTAAAGTTGGGGATAAAGTTGTATTTGGCAAATATGCTGGTACAGAGTTAACACTTGATGGAAAAACTTATCTTGTGATGAACCTCGACGATCTTCTTGGTGTTTTATAATTTATTACATATATAAAAAAGGAAATAATCATGGCAAAAGATATTCAATTTTCAGATAACGCTAGAAATGCACTTTATGAAGGTGTTAAAAAACTTAATGACGCTGTAAAAGTTACCATGGGACCAAGAGGTCGCAATGTTTTAATTCAAAAAAGCTTTGGTGCACCAAGCATCACAAAAGATGGTGTTTCTGTTGCAAAAGAGATCGAACTTAAAGACACTATCGAAAACATGGGTGCACAACTGGTTAAAGAAGTTGCTAGCAAAACGGCTGACCAAGCAGGTGATGGTACAACAACTGCAACTGTTTTAGCACACGCTATTTTCAAAGAAGGTCTTAGAAACATCACTGCTGGTGCAAATCCAGTAGAAGTAAAACGTGGTATGGACAAAGCAGCAGAAGCGATCATTGCTGAGCTTAAAAGTATGGCAAAAACCGTTAAAGACAAAAAAGAGATTGCACAAGTTGCAACTATTTCTGCAAACTCAGACACAGTCATCGGTGAGTTAATCGCTGAAGCAATGGAGAAAGTAGGCAAAGATGGCGTTATCACTGTTGAAGAAGCAAAAGGTATCCAAGATGAATTAGACGTTGTTGAGGGTATGCAATTTGATCGTGGTTACCTCTCTCCATACTTTGTAACCAACCCTGAGAAAATGCAAACCATTATGGAACATCCATTTATTTTATTGTTTGACAAAAAAGTTTCTAATCTTAAAGATCTTTTACCAGTTCTTGAGCAAGTTCAAAAAACAGGGAAACCTTTACTTATCATCGCTGAAGACATCGATGGTGAAGCATTGGCAACTTTAGTTGTGAACAAACTCAGAGGCGTTCTAAACATCGCTGCGGTTAAAGCTCCAGGCTTTGGTGACAGAAGAAAAGCAATGTTAGAAGACATCGCTATCATCAGTGGTGGTGAAGTTATCAGTGAAGAGCTTGGACGCACACTTGAAAGCGCAACATTAGCAGATCTTGGACAAGCAGCACGTATCGTTATCGATAAAGACAACACAACTATCGTTAATGGCAATGGCGAAAAAGCAAGAATTGATGCGCGTGTTGCACAAATCAGAGCGCAAATTGCTGAGACAAGCAGTGACTACGATAGAGAAAAACTTCAAGAGCGTTTAGCAAAACTCAGTGGTGGTGTTGCAGTTATTAAAGTGGGTGCAGCAACTGAAACTGAAATGAAAGAGAAAAAAGATAGAGTTGATGATGCCCTTTCCGCAACGAAAGCAGCGGTTGAAGAAGGTATCGTAGTAGGTGGTGGTTCAGCACTTCTCCTTGCAAATGCAAAAATTAAACTCAATGTAACGGGCGATGAAGCTATCGGTGCTGAGATCGTTACACGCGCTCTTAAAGCTCCACTAAAACAAATTGCTGAAAATGCGGGCTTTGATGCAGGTGTTGTTGCAAACAACGTTCTAACCAGTAATAAAGCAAACTATGGTTTTAATGCAGCAACGGGTGAGTATGTAGATATGTTTGAAGCAGGTATCGTCGATCCTGTTAAAGTTTCACGTATCGCGCTTCAAAATGCTGTTTCTGTAGCAAGCCTACTCTTAACAACAGAAGCAACAATTACCAATGCAAAAGAGGACAAAGCTCCTGCGATGCCAGATATGAGCGGCATGGGTGGAATGGGAGGCATGGGCGGAATGATGTAATTCATTCCCTCTGCTTCATATGTAAAGTCACTTCGGTGACTTTACGCTTTCAAAATACTATGAAAAAATTCATTTTTTACTTCATCATTCTTTTCCACCACACCCTCTTTGCAGCTGATACACTCATTGATGCCCTACTTGATGGCAATCTTACTCATAAAATCAATGCAAACTATAATGAAAGCAATGAAGAAGAGACACCTTTTTCCAGTACAAAAACTCAAAAAGTCCTTCTTTACTACAAAACAGCACCCATGGAAGGCATAAGACTCGAAGTTGCCACCCAATCTTTTGCCAAAGAGACACGCCAAAGAACTACAGACAACACACTGTACTATACGGAAGCCCTCTATGATGGGAAAACAGATATGTTAGGGTATAAACTGAGTGCGAATTATTATGCCGATACCTATCGTCAAAGTATCGCGCAAAGTGAGCTTAGTACGACAAATGCTGTGGGGGTTAAAGCACAAATGAATTATGAAAATTTTGGAAGTTATGTTGCGTACTCAAAAGTGCTTGATGGTAGACACAGCGCTTATAGCGATTTGGAGGGAAAAGATCAGCTTTTGCCAACATCCTCTGTTCTTAGCTCAAATAACTACGCACCTAATACACAAGCTTATGCACTGGATTTTAATTATGCACCACGAAAAGATATACTCTTAGGCTCTCGTTATGTCATCGCCAACGATATGCAAAATACCTTCTCGTATACAGGTGTTTATAGCACATTTCAAATTGATGAGATAGCCAAAGGGCTTAATTTTGGCATATCGTATGATAAAACTGGCATTGATAAACAAAACAATCAGTTTAACATCAATCTCAAAAGTAAATTTTAATGACCACGTCCTAAAAGCTCTGATGCTTCCATAACCACCATAAACGCTTCGTTATCTACTTTTTGAATTAATTCTTTTAACCGAGGTACTTTTCCGTTTTCAACCACGAGAAAAATCATGCGTTTATTTTCATGCTCAAAGATGCCATTACCTTGTACTATCGTGCCATTCTTGCCCAAATGGTGTACGATTTGAGAACAAAGCTCTTCAATTTTCGTTGAAACAATATGTACAACTTTTTTAGAAGGTCCACGGGTGAGGAACATATCGATACTTTTAGCACTGATATAAATACTCACTAAACTCCACAGTGCCAAATCAATATTTTTAGAGATAAACGCTATTGAGATAATAATGAGCATATCGATAACAAGCATCACAGAAGAGGCTTTAATGCTTGTCTTTGAAGCAACAATCTTTGCAATAATCGTAGAACCACCCGCAGAAGCGTGACCGCTTAAAATAAACCCTAACCCTATACCAACCGCTATACCACCGAAAATAGCCGCTAAAATAACGTCATGGCTCAGTGCATTGACATGTAAAAATTCAACCATGAGATCGATACATAAAGAGGTAAAACCAATGGCAATAATGCTGCGAATCGTAAAATGCTTACCAAAGTATTTTGTGCCTAACAGTAAAAGTGGCGCATTAATGAGCACCATAAGCATTCCAACAGGAAGCTTAAAAATGTAGTGTCCCAAGATCGCCATACCAGATGTTCCACCCGTTACAAGGGCATTGGGGATAAACAAAGAGACGACCCCATACGACAAGAAGAGTGAGCCTATAAAAATATAACTGTAATTTTTGAGTTCTGATTTCAAGAAAATACCTTACCTGTAAAAAATTGGCGCTATTTTAGCGTTCACAGGCTTCAAGAACAATAGTATCGGTTTCTGGGAGATTCTCAAAAAAATCATTGAGTGGCATACATCTGTCATCAAAGCAAAGTTCATACTCTTTGGTATAAGGAGAATGTGAAAGTCGCACTGCTTTCAAAGGAGACACATGCGGTGTATAGTGCCATGCTCCTTCTTTAAAGAGGGCATCAGGGGGTGGTTCCATCCCTGCTCCGCTTCCACGGATACTCGCTTCCGTTACCTGTAAAAAATTACCCTCAATTTTCCACTGCTCTTCCCAGCGAATTTTCTCCACGGAATGCATCCAAGCAAGGGTAAACGAGTGCACAAACAGTGTTACGGACACTGCTCCTGCACTCATACATAAAACCATCATTGTTTACGAGTTTTCCACCAATTCCATACAATAAACAAAGCACCTAGGGTAAAACCAGCTTGATCTGTCAAAGGAATTGCCGCGACTAAGAGTGCTGCGATAGAAGCTGCAATAACCCGTTCAAACATGTGCAATGGTGACCACAAATAGCCTATGGCAGCACAACCCCATAAGAAGATTGCTAACAATGCTTTAACCACAATGTAGACAACTGCTATCCATGTAGGATCACCTTGAAGCATCAGTGCGGGGTCGTATACAGCCATGAAAGGCACAACAAAACCTGCGATGGCAATTTGTGTTGCTTTAAAGCCTATTCGCATCGCTGAAGCTTTGGCAATGGATGCTGCTGCAAACGCTGCAAGCGCTACTGGAGGCGTTAAGTCTGCCATAATACCAAAGTAAAAAACAAACATATGACTTACAATGAGAGGCACACCAAGCTTAAGAAGTGCTGGTGCTGCGATAGAACTTGTGATGATATAATTTGGAATGGTTGGAATTCCCATACCCAAAATCAAACATGCCACCATCGTAAGCAGCAAGGATAAAAAGAGGCTTTTTTCTCCTACTTCAAGAATGAACCCTGCAAAATTAGATGCAGCACCTGTCAGCGTTAAAACACCGATGATGACACCAACAATCGCACAGGCAATTCCTACACCAAGGGCTTGTTTTGCTCCATCAATCAGCGCATTTTTCATCGTTTGAAGTGTGTCACGTCCACCTTGCACGACAAAGTTTAAAACCACTAAAAAAGCAATAACCCCAAGTACAGGCACTATGCCCCACTCTATAAAAGAAGCCGCACTTAAACCAAGCGCAAACCAAAAAACATAACGCAAAGCTGTTTGTGAAATGCGTGCGGCAATCGCTGCACCCAAAATAAGGACAGATGTAAGGGTTAGGCCCATCATACCTGCAAACATAGGGGTAAAACCATGAAAGAGCATATAGACAAGTGCAGCTAATGGAAGTGCCAGATACCAACTCGCTTTGAGCTCTTTCCAAGGATTCGGGCATTGATCTTCTGGAATACCCAAAAGTTTCAGCCTACCTGCTTCAAGATGGACCATCCAAAATGCGGTAAAGTAATAAAGAAGTGCAGGAATAATTGCAGCCATAACGATGTCTGAATATGGCACATTAAGCGTTTCTGCCATAATGAACGCTACCGCACCCATAACAGGAGGCATAATCTGCCCACCCATAGAAGCTGTTGCTTCCACAGCACCTGCAAACACAGGTGTGTAACCAAAACGTTTCATCAAAGGAATGGTAAATTGTCCTACGGTAAGAACATTCGCAACACCAGAACCTGAGATCGTCCCCATGAGTCCTGAAGAGATAACCGCAACCTTTGCAGGTCCTCCTTGTGCGCGTCCAACGAGTCCAAGGGCTAATGCATTAAAAAGACGGATCATACCTGCATTTTCTAAAAACGTTCCAAAAAGAATGAATAAGAAAATGTAAGTGGCAGACACCAGTGTTGGTGTACCTAAAATACCATCGCTTCCTAGATAGAGTTGCCCTACGATTTGGTCAAATCCAAAACCGCGGTGTGCAATGGAGAGAGGCAAGTATTGCCCAAAAAAGCCATACGCCAAGAAAGCTCCACAGACCAGTGTCAACGCCCAGCCTACAACACGACGTGCTGCTTCAAAGACCAGTATGCTTGCTGCCGTTGCTACAACAAGGTCCATAATCGTTGGATCACCAGAGCGTTCAATGAGCTCTGCTTCAAAAACAAGATGGTAAAAACCCAGTGCAAAACCAAAGAGCGAGAGTAAAAGGTCATACCAAGGAATACTTGTTTGAGAGCGCCCTTTTGGGGTTGCAGGATAAAGCATAAAAATCAAAAAGATTAGAAAGCTTACGTGCAATGACCTTATAATCAAACTTGAAAACGGATGAAACGCCGCAACAGAAATCTGGTAAGCAGAAAATGCGAGCGCACCAAACATCACCAAACGTGATGCCCAACCTAAAAGTTGACGCTGGTGCCCGTGCTCTTCAAAATCAGAAGCCTCTTCATGGGCTTCTTCGTGTAATAAGGCAGACATATCCCTTCCTTCAACAGTGAACTACTTCATGAGATAAAGCCCTATTTTAGGGCTTTATATTATTTTAAAACACCTACTTCTTTATAGTAACGCTCAGCACCAGGGTGTAATGGTGCAGGAGGATTTTTTGCTGCATTTTCAAGCTTAATGCCTTTAGCTGCTGCATGTGCTGCAACCATTTGGTCTAGATTTTCAAACATCGTTTTTGTCATCGTATAAACGGTTTGTTCAGATACACCAGAGTGTGTGACAAGGAAGTTTTGAACAGAAACCGTTTTAACATCACTGGTTTGACCTTCATAGGTATTGGCAGGAATAACACCGACTTGGTATGCAGGATCATCAATTTTTTTAACAATTTCTTCTGGAATCGTTAAGAAAACAACCTTTTGTGAAGTAGCTAAGTCACGAAGTGCTGCTACACCAGCTCCTGAAGAGAGTAATGTTACATCCAGTTGTCTGTTTTTCATAAGCTCTACAGACTCAGCGTAAGAGAGGTACTCAACCTTTGCAAAATCTTTATAGCTAATCCCTGCTGCTGCAAGAATTGCTCTTGAGTTAAGTTCTGTTCCTGATTTTGGCGCACCTACAGAGATACGTTTACCCTTAATGTCGTCAAATGATTTGATGCCAGAATCTGCCGCTGCAACAAAATGAATGTAGTTTGGATAGAGTGCTGAAATCGTACGAAGTTTTGAAAGTGGTGCTTTAAAGCCAGCTTCTGTATTTCCTTTATACGCATCTGAGAGCGAATCACCTAAAGAAATCGCAGCTTCACCACGTCCTGCTTGAAGAAGATTGAGGTTTTCAACGCTTGCTTTAGTCGCTTGGACGGCTGTTTTAGAGTCTGGAATCGCTTTGGCATACATCTGTGACAGTGCTACACCCAAAGGATAATAAATACCGCTCGTTCCGCCCGTAAGAACGTTGATAAACTCTGCTGCAGAAACTGCTGTCGCTAAACATATAGCCGCACTTACTGCTAAAAACGTTTTTCTCATCGATAACTCCTTGTGAAATTTGATATTACATTGGTTTATTAAGCCCCATTTGCTTTATTGTAATGTGTGGGGTTCAATAAACTTCTTATAATTAAACTTTAATGCAAATTTCCTTGGAGAATCTAAAAAAGTCACACCTTTAAATCTTTACACCTAAAGTGTTTCCATGAGAAGCATTTTAATAGCCAAGTTCCTCATCTACCAAAATAATTGTTGTGCGACCTTCTTCATCGCCATTGATATAGGCAAATTTTTTACCAATATTACTCATAGTGTAGCGTGGCTCTTTTCCCATGCTAATAGCAATGTTATTCATACGCTCAATATTTTTAGGACTTGCAACATCACGGATGCGCTTAAAGCCCTCTTCGACGTTTTCAACGAGCTTATTAATGCCCGCAATAATCAATACTTTTTTAGGTCCAAAGATTTGTGCAGCAACTCTATTTCCACTACCATCTGCATTCACCAATTCACCATTTTTTGTTAATGCATTCGTTCCACAGATG
>Ga0074197_1000589_pt1 | contig 41688 bp, 42 predicted proteins | sample EPASupsiteSAE305_FD_64526 | JGI IMG/M metagenome (GOLD analysis project Ga0074197, IMG submission 64526) | Bioremediated contaminated groundwater microbial communities from EPA Superfund site, New Mexico - SAE3-05 reassembly with SPADES | ecosystem: Environmental > Aquatic > Deep subsurface >...
CGAAGCCGCCCTTCTTGTTCCAGAGTGAGCGATAGAGGAGCCAGATGGCTCCTCCCGCAATTGCGACCATCAGTAGTCTGTCCCACAGTCCCATGTCTCAGCCCCCCAGTCCGAGAAAACGTCCGCCCTGGTAGACCAGCAGCGCCACCAGCCAGGCCAGCACGGTGGAGTAGGCAAAGGCCAACCCAGCCCATTTCCAGGTGCCGAATTCGGCCCGCATGGCCGCCCCAACCACCACGCAGGGCATGTAGAGCAGCACAAAGGCCATGAAGGCGAAGGAAGTGAGCGGTGTGAACTGTCCTTGCAGGGCGGTCTTCAGGGCCGATTGCTCCTCTTCCGGCTCTTCTTGCTGGGGCAGATAGAGCACGGTACTGACCGCAGTTTTTATTGCGCCACCAAAGGAGACCACGATCTCTTTCAGGTCTTCCCCAAGGGTCGGTTGTTGATCTGTGGCGGTTTCCTCGGCTGCCGGGGCATAGATCTCACCCATGGTGCCCACCACGATCTCCTTGGCAATCACACCGGTGATCAATGCCGAGGCGGCCTCCCAGGTGCCGAAGCCCACTGGCTGGAAGATCGGCGCGATGGTGGCGCCGGCTCGGCCCAGGTAGGAGTCGCGCTTGTGTTCCACGCCCCAGGGCAGGTTCAGCATGAACCAGACCAGCACCGATACGGCAAAGATGTAGGTGCCGGCCTTGATCAGGAAGTGCTTGCCCTTCTCCCAGGTGTGCAGGCAAAGGCTGGTGAAGGAGGGCATCCGGTAGGGGGGCAGCTCCATGATGAACATGGGGGCCTCGCCCCTGAAGAGGGTCTTTTTGAAGATGTAGCCCATCAGGACCGCAAGCAGCATCCCCAGGATGTAGAGCACCCAGATCACGGTGCCGGGGTTGTTCGGGAAGAAGATCCCCACGAACAGCACGTAGACCGGCAGCCGGGCGCCGCAGGACATCAGCGGGATCAACAGGGCGGTCAACACCTTGTCTTTGGGGTTCTCCAGGGTGCGGGTGGCGTAAATGCCCGGCACGTTGCAGCCGAATCCCAGCAGCATCGGGATGAAGGACTTGCCGTGCAGGCCGATGCTGTGCATGGCCCGGTCCATCACAAAGGCGGCCCGCGCCATGTAACCGCTGCCCTCCAGGAAGGTGATGAAGAACATCATGGCAAAGATCACCGGCACAAAGACCAGCACCGATCCGACACCGGCGATCACACCGTCGTTGACCAGCGAGACGGTCCAGTCCGGTGCGCCGATGCCACCAAGGATGGCCGTTACCCAGCGTTTGAAGGGGCCGTTGGTCATGGCGTCCAGCCAGTCGCTGAAGGGGGACGACAGGTCGAAGGTCAGCTTGAACAGCAGCCACATGGCCACGGCAAAGATCGGTATGCCCAGAAAGCGGTTTAAGACCACCCGGTCGATCCGTTCGGTCAGCTCGATGCTGCGTTTTTCCGGCTTGTGCAGCACCTCACGGGAGAGGCCGGAGGCCAGGCCATAGCGTTGATCGGCCATCAGCCCCTCGATGTCGTCGCCGTGGGCCCGCTGCAGATGCTCAAGCAGGTGCAGCGGCAGAAGATCGGCGCTGACATTGGCCGCCTTGAGCACCAGGGCATCACCTTCCAGCAGTTTCAGCAGCAGCCAGCGGTGTGGGTACTGCTCCAGCAGGGGGGCATGCTGCTCTGCCAGGTGGCTTTTCAGTCCGCTCAGGACGGTCTCAATATCCTCACCGTAGTTCAGAATCCGGGGACGGTGTGCCGGCAGGTTGGCGGCCACGCTCACCACCCGCTTCATCAGGTCGTCCAGGCCGGTCTTGCGGGTGGCCGAGGTGGGCACCACGGCGATCCCCAGCACCTCTTCCATCTGGTTGGTCTTGATCTGGTAGCCTTTGGCTACGGCCTCATCGTAGATATTGAGGGCCATTATCATCGGTATGCCCAGCTCAAGCAGCTGGATGGTCAGGTAGAGGTTGCGCTCAAGGTTGGTGGCGTCCACCACGTTGACGATCAGGTCCGGCTGCTGGTTGACCAGATAGTCACGGGTGATGATCTCCTCCTGACTGTAGGGGGAGAGCGAGTAGCAGCCGGGCAGGTCAACCAGCCGGATGGCGCGGCCTTCAACCTCGAACAGGGCCTCTTTCTTTTCAACGGTCACCCCGGGCCAGTTACCCACATGCAGGCGACTGCCGGCGATGGCGTTGATCAGGGTTGATTTGCCTGCATTGGGGTTGCCGGCCACGGCAACAATCAATGGTTTTTGCTGGGTCATGCCACCACCTCTTGGACCTCGATCCCTTTGGCCTCACCCTTGCGCAGCGACAGATTGTAGCCCTTCACAGATACCTCAATCGGATCACCCATCGGAGCGATCTTTTCAACCTTGATCAGCTCGCCGGGGATCACCCCCATGTCCATCAGCCTGCGACGGATTGGGCCGATACTGCTATCCAGCTTGAGGATCGTACCCTGCTGGCCTGGCTTCAGATTGCTCAAATTCATGCCGTCACTCCTTTTACCTTGATGCTGCGTGCCATTCTGCGGTCAATGGCGATACGGGCGTCATCCACCAGCAGCAGTAGCAGGTTGCCGTCGTTTTTGAGCACTTCAACCTGCTTGCCCACCCGTAGTCCCATCTCTTCGGCACGGGTCGTGGTGGCCTTGTGGTGTTGCTGGTGCCCATGATGGTGGGCGTGCTGATGGCCGTGGGAGTGGCATCCACCGCCGCAGCCGCCGCAGTGTCTGACTTCCATGATTTCGCCCCGTTCGCCGGGGGTGAGCAGTTCCAGTGGCATCATTCAGTCTCCTTTTGTCGTGACCTAGAACTTCAATACAACGCCGTACAGGGCAGTAACGTCAGTTTCAGGGCTGGTCAGTCCAAATCTGACGCCGGCGTTGATGTCCAGCAGCTCGTTGATCTCGTAGCGGGCGCCGGTCAGGGCGTACACCGGCAACTCGTGATCGCCTTTATGGGGATTGGTGGCTATGCCGATATCTGCAACCACCACCAGTCCCTTGACCAGTTCAGCCTCGCCGGCAACCGAGCCAGCCCAGAGGTTGCCGTGGGTGGAAGATTTGATGGCATGGGTGCGGTAGCGGTGATGTTCGTAACCCAGGTTGGCATGCAGGGCATACTGGCCATCAGCAAACTCCTTGCTGGCAATCAAGGTCATGCCGCCATGCCAGTGCCCCTCGGAAAGCCCTTCTGAATATCTGCCGGTGGGCATAACAAGCATCGGTTTTATGGCAAACCTGACCCCTGCGGCTTCAGTAACGGCATACTTAAACTCCAGGACCAGGTCGCCTAATCCTTTGGTTTTGTGGGACAGTTCCCCGTCTTCCTTTTCACGCAGGCTGTAGCTATAGGGCAATGCCAGCGATCCACTCAGATTCGTGAAGAGACCGGTGCTGATCTTGATCTCGCCATCAGCTGCTGATGCTTTGCAGGTGGTTCCTCCTGCACGCTGCTTGTCGGTGGCATAGGAACCGTTGATCTCTACTTCGAGTGCTCCGACGTCTACCGTTCCGGCATCGTCGGTGGCCAGGGGCGGTCCAGCCAGAGCTGAAGCAGCGGTGACAAGTGTCAGTGAGCAGGCGATGAGGGTAGTGCGCAGTGCAGACATAAACATTCTCCTTGCATGGTGTAATGTTTTGGCTGGCTGCGTCGAGTGAGACAGTCGTTCGCGTGGCTGGCTGAGGTTTTTGTAGGTTGCATTATTTGGTCAGGATCAGCTTGTTGTTACTGGTGATCCGCAGACGGTACTGTTCGCCGTCATGCAGGATGATAACTTCCCGCTGATCACCCATGATCTGGTTGCTTGAGAGGGTACGTAGCGACATCGTGTCATGCTCCTGATACTACTTAGTAGGCCACTTTGATGGCGTTCAATTCGTCTTTGGTGCTGTCGGCCCAGCGCTTGAGGCTCCAGCTGCCGACCCAGTTTTTGAACAGCGCCAGGTTTTCCTGCCGTTCCGTTTCACTGGCCCCCAGGTACTGGTACATGTTGCCTGGCTTTTTGTCTGCCGAGCCGTTGCCATCGTCCAGTCGCCGCATCAAGGCACCGGTCTGGGGCCAGCCGACGTAGCTGATCAGCAGACTGTAGCCGTCCATTCTCATGCCGATCCGCTTGGCGGTCCAGGCTTGTTTCTCTTTCTTGAACTGGGCGTATTCAGGTGCGTTGCTGCCATGGCAGGCGCTACATCGGTTGTCAAAGATGCCCTTGATTGATCCGGTCCAGGTGGTTTCGGTTGCCAGGGCTCCGCTGGCGGTCAGTAGGGTGATGGCGCAGGCAGTCAGGGTACGTTTCATGGTTGTATCTCCTTTGTGAGGTGTATGCTTACGCATGGTGTGCGGCATTGTTTTGCAGGCATGTCAGGCACTGCCGCAGGGTGCAGACCCCGCAAGCATGGTGCATGAACACCGGAATACCCTGCTTTTTTGCTGCTGCCAGCGCCTCGTTGCGGGCCTTGTGCGAGACCTTGTTGGTAAAGATCACAACGGCATCGGCATGTTTGATCTTGCTGGCCATCTTGAGGGTGGCCTGGCTGAAGATGCGTAGCTCCACGCCATGGCTTTTGGCCTCTTTCTGATACTGTTCACCCAGGCGGTCCATACCGCCCACCAGTACGATGCTCATGCAGCCTCCTCTTGTTGGTAATGATCCAAATTATCAGTAGGCTGGCAAAAAAAATGCTGGCTGTTGCGGTTAAGTGTCTCTAAGCAGCGGCCGAGTGTTGTGCAACCAGACAGGCGGGCTCCCATGTACTGACGTTTGTGGCGGAACTGGTCTGCAAGGGAGAGGCTTTGCCCTGGGTTGCCGTAGATCTTCCAGGGGCCCTGACAGGTGAAGGGCAGCTTGACCAGACCCATGAAGGCGGCTACGTCTTTGGCCGGATAGCCGATAAACAGGCCGATTTCATGGGGGAAGGCGTCGTTGTGTGCAATGCGCTGCTTAAGTTCGTCAAGCAGTGCATCGGTTCCAGCTTCAGGCCTGTAGTCCGCCTTGTGTAGCAGGGCTCGGATACCACTGTGGGCGAGGTGCTGGTCGAGGGATGTCTTGCTGTAGCATAACAACAACACGGCAGTGCCTTTGTTGTGCAGCATCATAATCTGCAGGGTGCTGAAGCGAGACAAGACCTGATCACCAAGCTGATGCCACAGCAGATACAGATTTCTGCCACAGGGCCGGGTACGATTGACCAACGAGATCAGGTTGGCCGGCTTGACTCCGGCCAACACTTCGGCACATTCAAGCATCAGGTGCGCCGTCAGGCAGTCCAGTGGATCGTTAAACTGCTCAAGCAGGCTCATGGTTGTCGTGGCAACGTTCGGCTGCTGGTGTTGAGATCTGCTCTGTGTGGCCACGACTCGTTCCTTGCAAATGAATTTTGTTATCAATATCTGCTTTGTGTGCTGGTGTCAACAGGTTTTTTCAAGGAGGGGCGTTAATGTCGGGGCGGGATCAGTGGCCGGCGCAGTGCATACAGGTGCCGTAGACAACAATCGTCTTGGAGTCGATCTGGCCCCAATTGCTGACGTCGGCAGGCAGGTCAAGCCGGTCAATGGCCGGCCACTGGAAGTCCACTACACGTTTGCAACGGCTGCAAATTAAGTGGTGATGTGGTGCGTAGACCGCCTCAAAGCGGGCTTGGCTTTCAGCAGTTTGAATGCGCGAGACAAGGCCATGCTGTTCCAGGGTGGTCAGGGTGCGATAGACGGTGTCCAAAGAGATCGAGGGCAACGACGGCAGGAGACGCTTGTGAAGTATCTCGGCCGAGGGATGGTCGGGCTCCAGTAACAAGTGGCGGTAAATCTCGGTCCGTTGATGGGTAACCTTCAAGCCGGCCTGCTTGCAGGCCGTAACGAACTGTTGCATAGTCTGCTCTAGCTGTTCCTTGGTAAGGGGCTTCGCCACGGCAGCACTCCTCTTTGGCATTATTTGTTAAGAAGTATTATTTTTTGCACTGAATTTGTCAAGAAAACATTGCGTGACCATGTTGTTATCTGCTGCACCAATGCTTGTTGAATCCCCAAAATACGTTACAGTATGCATATACGTCCCTGATGAGAAAGGAAGCGTTCGATGCCTGACAATCTGTTCATACCGTCCGTTGACCTGCGGATCGGTGCCCTTGAGGAGTACAATCGGACCCAAAAGCTAAAGGCTGCACGGCATCACCAGCGGCCAAAAAAGCGCTGCTGCATCACCCTGTCCCGTCAGTATGGTTGCCAGGGCTACCCGGTGGCGGAGCGATTGTGCGAGCTGATGCAGCAGCAGACCGGAGAACCGTGGCTCCTGATTGATCGGGCGGTACTCGATGAGGTGGCCAAGCACCATAATATTTCAAAAGAAATTCTTGAAAACCTTGGTGAGAAAAACCGGATACTCGATGATCTGCTGGCTACCTTTTCACCTCGCTGGACCCATAGTCAGGACTGCTTTCGCCTGCTCTGCAAACATGTCGTCTCCCTCGCAGAGCAGGGTAATGTGATCATCCTTGAGTTGGGGGGAGCCATAATAACCCGGCATTTTGAGCATGCCTGGCACTTCAGGATGTACGGCTCTCCATCGTTCAAGGTGCGTACCATTGCCCAGCGATTGAAGATGGCAGAAGAGGAGGCCGAACAGTTTGTGATGCGGCAACAGCGTCAGCGCGATGCCTTTGTACGTGATTTCCTGCATCAGAATGATCATGATCAGCTGCTGTATGACCTTTTATTTAACAACGACCGGATTGAGCCAGAAAAGATTGCCCAGACCATTGCCTGTTTTGTGGCAGCGGAATGTTAACAATAGTAAATCGGACTCATTTTGTCTTGACAATTTATTAAATAGGTATTATTCCTGTTTCACCAATAACGAACCTGAATCATGTATCCAAGGAGGAACTATCGATGGCTAATGGACCGAAGACCGAACAGAATCTGATGGATGCCTTTGCTGGCGAATCGCAGGCCAACCGTAAGTATCTGGCCTTTGCCAAGCAGGCCGACAGTGACGGATACCCCCAAGTGGCACGTCTGTTCCGGGCTGCAGCCGAGGCTGAGACGGTACATGCCCATGCTCACCTGAAAGCGCTGGGTGGCATCAAGAGTACGAAAGAAAATCTACAGGAGGCGATTGGCGGCGAGACCCACGAGTTCAAGGAGATGTATCCGCCGATGATCGAAGACGCCAAGCAGGAGGGCGCCACTGAGGCGTTGCGTTCCTTTAGCTATGCCAACACCGTTGAGAAGACCCATGCTGAATTGTACCAGAAGGCCTTTGATACCCTGGGGCAGGCTGGTGAGCAGTTCGATTACTACGTCTGTCCGATCTGCGGTCACACCCATGAGAAGGCTGCCCCGGACAAATGCCCGGTCTGCGGGGCGGCAGGCTCGGTGTTTATTAAGATCAGCTAGCCTGGTTTCATTGAAGCGGGTCGCCTCACAGGTCGCCCGCTTTTTATTAATCGGTTGATAAGTATTTTTACTGGTTAGGTTTGAAACTTGTTTTGTAGACTTTCGAAGATTGTATGCTAGCCTTTTTCTATCGGCCTGAACATTTCAGCGGAGCAGAGAACCTGGATCGAACGTAACTCATTGAAAGGAGCAGATTGCATGGGAGACAACAGTAAATGCCCGGTAACGGGCAAGTCCAGCAGGCAAGTGGCTGGTGGCGGTACGTCAAACAGGGATTGGTGGCCGAATCAGTTAAACCTCCACATTTTGCATCAGCATTCCGACAAGTCTAATCCAATGGGCAAGGAGTTCACCTACCGGGAAGAGTTTAAAAAACTCGACTTGGCCGCCATCAAAAAGGATCTGTATGCCCTGATGACCAACTCGCAGGAGTGGTGGCCGGCCGACTGGGGGCACTACGGCGGGCTGATGATCCGGATGGCCTGGCACAGCGCCGGCACGTACCGGATGGGCGATGGCCGTGGCGGGGCCGGTTCAGGGTCCCAGCGTCTGGCGCCGCTCAATAGCTGGCCGGACAACGTGAACCTGGACAAGGCCCGTCGTCTGCTCTGGCCGATCAAGCAGAAATACGGCCGCAGGATATCCTGGGCCGACCTGATGATCCTGGCCGGCAACTGTGCCCTGGAGTCGATGGGCTTCAAGACCTTCGGTTTTGGCGGCGGTCGTGAGGATGTCTGGGAGCCGGAAGAGGATGTCTACTGGGGTTCCGAAGAGGAGTGGCTGGCCACCAGCGACAAGCCCCAAAGCCGCTACAGTGGCGAACGAGACCTTGAAAATCCGCTGGCCGCGGTGCAGATGGGCCTGATCTACGTCAACCCCGAAGGGCCGGACGGTAACCCGGATCCGGTTCTCTCTGGCCGTGACGTGCGCGAGACCTTTGCGCGCATGGCCATGAACGACGAAGAGACCGTGGCCCTGGTGGCTGGCGGTCACACCTTCGGCAAGTGTCATGGTGCCGGTCCGGCTACCCATGTGGGTCCTGAGCCGGAGGCGGCGCCTGTTGAGGAACAGGGGCTGGGCTGGATTAGCAGCTTCAAGAGCGGCAAGGGTGGCGACACCATCAGCAGCGGCATCGAGGGCGCCTGGAAACCAAACCCCACCACCTGGGACATGGGCTACCTGAAGGTGCTGTTTAAGTACGACTGGGAGTTGGTCAAAAGCCCGGCCGGAGCCAACCAGTGGTTGGCCAAGGATGTGGCAGACGAGGATATGGTGGTGGACGCCCACGACCCCACCAAGAAGCGGCGGCCGATGATGACCACCGCCGACCTGTCCCTTAAATTTGACCCGATCTACGAACCGATTGCACGGCGCTATCTGGCCAATCCGGAGCTGTTTGCCGACGCCTTTGCCAGGGCCTGGTTCAAGCTGACCCACCGCGACATGGGTCCCAAGGTCCGTTATCTCGGCCCCGAGGTGCCGGCCGAGGACCTGATCTGGCAAGATCCGGTGCCTGCAGTTACCCATGAGCTGCTTAACCAGCAGGATATCGCTGAGCTTAAGACAAAGATGCTGGCCTCGGGCCTTTCGATATCTCAGTTGGTCAGCACCGCCTGGGCCTCTGCTTCAACCTTCCGCGGTTCCGATAAGCGGGGCGGCGCCAACGGTGCCCGCATCCGTCTGGCCCCGCAAAAGGACTGGGAGGTTAATCAGCCGGCGCAGCTGGCTACGGTGCTCAAGGCCCTGGAAGGGATTCAGCAGCAGTTTAATAAGGCCCAATCAGGAAACAAGCGGGTTTCGCTGGCAGATCTGATCGTCTTGGGCGGTTGCGCTGCAGTGGAGCAGGCGGCCAAGGATGCCGGTTTTACGGTGACGGTGCCTTTTACACCGGGACGCAGCGATGCCACCCAGGAGCAGACCGACGCGGCATCCTTTACAGTGTTGGAGCCCAAGGCCGACGGGTTCCGCAACTACCAGAAGGCCAAATTCGCCGTCAGCGCCGAGGAGTTGCTGGTTGATCGGGCCCAGCTGCTGACCCTGACCGCCCCTGAGATGACGGTGCTGATTGGCGGTTTGCGTGTGTTGAACGCCAATCACGGACAAACTTCACACGGTGTCTTCACCAAACGCCCAGAGACGCTTAGTAATGATTTTTTTGTGAACCTGCTCGATATGGGTACGGTCTGGAAGCCAACGGCCCAGGATCCTGACCTCTTTGAGGGGCGTGACCGCAGCAGTGGCAAGCTGAAATGGATCGCTACCCGTCTCGACCTGGTCTTTGGCGCCAACTCACAATTACGTGCCATTGCGGAGGTGTATGGTTGTACCGACTCCCAGGAGAAGTTTCTGCAGGACTTTGTCGCGGCCTGGAACAAGGTGATGAACCTGGACCGCTTCGATCTGGCCTGATGTCTTGCTCTTTCTGGCGGGGGTGACCCCGCCAGACCCACGGAAAGGAGGGTATTGGTATGGCAGAACCAGGACAAGGCTGCGTAAAACCGGCCGGAGGACCAGTGGCAGCTGCGGCGTCGCCGCCAACCACCGCACAACCAGCAAAGGAGGAGCGAATCATGAACGTTGCACGGGTGGGCCATCCGGCCCCAGATTTTGAGGCCAATGTCTATGTAAATGGTGGTTTCCAGACCATGAAGCTCTCCGATTACAAAGGCAAATGGATCGTCCTCTGCTTCTATCCAGGCGATTTTACCTTTGTCTGACCGACTGAATTGACGGCGGTCGCCGTCAAGCATGCCGAACTGAAGGAGCTGGGGGTGGAAAGTTTTGCCGCAAGTACCGACAGCCGCTTTGTGCATAAGATCTGGCAGGCTGAGGAACTGTCCAAAATGGTACCAGGCGGGGTGCCGTTCCCGATGATCGCTGATGCCAGCGGTCTGATCGGCCAGGCCTACGGTGTCTTTGAACCGGCAGCCGGGGTTGATATCCGTGGTCGCTTTATTATCGATCCCGATTTTATCATCAGGGCCATGGAGGTATTGACCCCTGAGGTGGGCCGCAGCGTCACCGAACTGATCCGACAGATCAAGGCCTTCCAGCATGTCCGCGCCACCGGCGAGGTGATGCCGGCCGGCTGGACACCGGGTAAGCCGACTCTTAAACCTGGTCCCGATCTGGCCGGCAATGTTTGGAAGGAATGGAAGCCGGAGATGGCGTTCTGATGCGGCTGATTCCAACTCAAGGCGATATCTTGTATTGAGGAAACTGGCCGGGTGCTTAATGGCATCCGGCCAGACACATGCGGTGTGTTCTGGAGGTTTTTTGTGCAGTACTTATCCATGCTCTATCGTCTGCTAATCACCTTTTGGGTGGGTGGTGCTGCACTGTTCACCTTTGTCCTGACCCCTACGTTGTTCAAAACTTTTGATCGCGATCTGGTCGGCAATATTGTCGGAGCCCTGTTCCCCGGTTATTTCAAGTGGGGGCTGGTCTGCGGGGTATTTGCCCTGGCCTGTCTGCTGTTTACTCGCAGCCGTCAGTGGGTGGTCTCCAGTGCAATTGTCGTGGCTATGCTGGCAATTACCTCGCTGCAGGCGTATAGTATCGAACCTCGGGCTGCGGCCATTAAAAAAGAGATTCCCTCCTTTGTTACCACGCCGGCCGATCATCCGGCGCGTCAGGCCTTCAGAAGGCTGCATGGTTGGTCGGCGGCAAGTAACCTGGGAGTTATCGGCGGTGGCATTGCACTGCTGATTCTGTTACCATTTCACCACACCACAGGAAAGGAGCAGTAAGCGATGGGAAAATCAGTAAAAGGTACCAAGACCGAACAGAACCTGATGAAATCCTTTGCCGGCGAGAGCCAGGCCCGTATGCGTTACACCTATTTTGCAGCCGCTGCCAAAAAAGAAGGCTATGTGCAGATTGCCGATATCTTTGAGGAGACCGCCAACCAGGAAAAGGAGCATGCCAAGCGCTTCTTCAAGTTTCTGGAAGGGGGCATGGTGGAGATCACCGCCAGCTTTCCGGCCGGCGTGATCGGCACCACTGCCGAGAACCTGAAGGCTTCTGCCGATGGTGAGCATGAAGAACACAGCGACCTGTACCCGGCCTTTGCCCAAATGGCGCAACAGGAAGGCTTTGCCGAGATCGCCGCAGTCTGGACCGCCATCTCGGTGGCCGAGAAACAGCACGAGAAGCGTTACCGCGACCTGCTGGCCAATATCGAGGCCGGTCGGGTCTTTAAACGGGATAAAGTGGTGGTCTGGCGTTGTCGTAACTGCGGCTACCTGCACACCAACGCCGAGGCACCGGACAAGTGTCCGGCCTGTGCCCACCCCCAGGCCCACTTTGAACTGCTGGGTGAGAACTGGTAACACCAGCTATTGTCGCTGCCGTCTCACGTATAACGGCCGCCCCCGATCAGGGAGCGGCCGTTATCATTTTGTGCGGCTTGAGGGTTGCGTTACGGCAAACGCAGCTGGTTAGAAATAATAACGCAGCCGCAGCTCGAAGCGGGCGTCGTTCTGCTTTTCAGCGAACTCGGTCTGGTTGGCGCCTACGGTGACGGTACCCTTCAGTCGCAGTTCCAGGTTGGTGATGCCGGTGTAGAGCAGTTCCGGGGCCAGCGACAGGCTGCCGTCCCGCAGGTTGGCGATGGCGGTCAGGGCCGGGGTAAGGTAGAGGATGTCAGCTGGCTCCTTCTGGCTGACCCGGGCATAGAGGTAATCGGTCATCGGGGCAATGCGGCTGTAGGACTGCAGCTGTCCCAGCCGTTGCAGTTGGGTGGGGTTACCGGTTTGCTGCCAGTGGTCAAAGCCTTGGTCCACCTGGTCGTAAAAGGTCCGCATCTCGTCACGGCTATGGCCGTTGCCGTTGCGATAATATTCAAGGATGTAGGTGGTGTCCTGCTCGGTCAGGTAGCGCAGCCCCATGAGCCAGCTGGTGGCGTTGCTGCGTTTCAGGATGACCTGGCCGGACGGCAGCAGCACCTGTTGCGGGGCATCAACCACCCAGGCCAGCTCGCCGTGCAGTTCGAAGTTGGTGGTCAGATTGCGGGAAAAATCCAGGCCGTAGCTGGCACTGCGGCTGCCGCGTCCCATCAGCAGCAGGTCGATATCGGTATCGTACAGCAGCAGGTAGAGTTTGCCGCCCCAGTTGAGCTGATCGCTGCTGCCGAAGTCGTCGTTCAGGTCGTGCCGTTGGGGTAGCAGTACCGGTGTGATGGCCAGGGTCTGCAAGGGACCGTCAAAGCTCTGGATGTAATCGGCGGTGGCCAGCCAGTAACCTTCCAGAGACAGCTCGGGGTCATCGGGATTCTTGGGGCGGTCAAAGAAGGCCACCGGGTTCCAGGCATAGCCCTTGCCCCAGCGTAACGAGCGCTTGCCCGCCAGGGCCTTGAAGGAGTCATTGGGCTTGGCCTGCAGCCAGGCCTCGTACCAGGTCAGCTTCAGGTCGTTTTCCAGCCGGGTGTTGGTATAGTCCAGGCTGGGCTGCACAAACAGTTTGGCCCAGTCCTTCTCAATGCTCCCTTCCAGCAATAGCTTGCCGTTGAAATCTGGCAACGCTTGATCGACATCACGATTGTAATAGCGCAACCTGCTCAAGGCAGCGTTCCGGTCCACCAGGTTGAGCCCCGGCCGTAGCTCGCCATAGCCGCCCAGATACCAGATTTTTTTCTCGATCTCAGCGTCATCAAAGGTGAACTCTTCGGCAGTCGCCGGTGCAACCGCCACAAGCAGCAGTATCAGCAGTAGACGTAGCATCTATCTCAGCGAATCAATCGCAGACATGCCGTTCAGCGTAAATACCTCGTCCTTAAAGCTGCGCTTCTTGACCTTGGCGTAGAGCATCACCGATCGGTATCCCTTGTAGAGCGGTGAGTCGGTCTCGACGGTGGCCGGTCGTGTAATGCCGCTAAAATCCTTGATGTCTTTGAAGTAGAGGGTCTTGATCAGCATGCCGGCCTCGGTCAGACACTCGATCCTGTGGGGCATTTTTTTGCTCTTATCGGCCCAGATTCGCACCCGGTCGTAGGCTACGCTCCGGTTTTTGGCCTTCAGGTGCAGCAGGTAGTCGGTCCCCTTGTCTTCAACCTTCTCCACCCGGTACTCGGTATCGTAATCCAGTTGCAGGATGTCGGCATTGTTGAACACACCACCCACCACTGACTGCAGCGAGGTGATTCGCACCGGTTTGCCCACATTGGGGATCAACAGCCACAAGTTATCCCCTAACCGCAGGGTGGTGCGTCCTTTGTCGCTGGCCGGGGCCAGAAACAGCGAGGCCACCTTGTCAGTCCCCTTTTTGACCGTGTAAAGTGTAAACTCTTTACGGCTGCCGTCTGGTTCGATGTTGATCAGCTTGCGGTACGACTCGTAGCTTTCCGGGTTCAGGTTGCGGTCGATCTGCTGTAAGAGCTGCTGGCCGTCCAGGGCGAAGGCCGGAGCAGCAAGTGCCAGTGTGCTAAATAAAGCGAATAGAAAACGCATAGACAAGCTCCTATACATGGCGTAGTGCCTCGATCGGTTCCATCTTCGACGCCTTCAAGGCCGGTTGCAGGGTGGCCAGGACCGACACCACCACGACGATCAGTGAGACCATGATGATATCGGACGGCGCGATGGCGGCCTGCAACACCAGGCCGGTCTGCTGGCCAAAGGAAAAGGTAAGTTTTGACAGATTGACGATCAGTATAATGCCGATGCCAACCAGGTTGCCCACCACGGCGCCGAACAGCCCCAGGCAGAGTCCCTCCACCAGGAACAGCGCACGGATGGTGGCCGGCGGTGTGCCGATGGCGGCAATGGTACCGATCTCGCGGATCCGTTCGAAGACCGCCATGATCATGACATTCATGATGCTGATCAGGACGATGGCAATCAGCATCGCCTTGATGAAGATCGTCATCAGATTCAGCATTTTGGCGATCTTGGCAAAGGGAGAGAGGTCTTCCCAGCTGTGCAGTTCAAACATCGGCTTGCCCAACGTGTTTGTTTCCGTCCCCAACGCTGCACTGAGCTGTTTCGAGAGTTTGGTCAGGCTGTTGAACGAGGTCAGGCGTACCGCGATTTCGCTGATCTCAGGCTGCTCCATCCGCAGAAGCTCTACGGCGTCGTCAAAATGGACGTAGCCATCCCGACCGCCGGGTCCGGAAGCGCTTTCCAGGATACCGTTGACCCGGAACTGTTTGCCATTCACCGACCCGCTCTGGTTGGTGGCTACGATCACGATTGTATCACCCACCTTGACATTCATCCCGCGGGCCAGCAACTCCGGCACCAGAATTTCACCTCTGTTGAGGGTCTTGGCCCCGCTGACGACCCGCTCCGGCAGGAGCGGCACGGTGGCAAACTCCTTCTGCGGATCAACACCGTTCAGACGGATGTTGGTGGTCTCCATGAAGTTGCTGAACATGCCGCCGAATTTGATGCGGGGTGAGTAGGCGGCGATCCCCTTGTGCTGCGTAAGGATCGCCTCCAGCTTTTCAAAGCCGTTCGGTTTGATGTTCATGTTGAGCGGCAGGCTCTCGATGGCAGCCACATACCCTTTACGGTGGATTTGCAGGTGCCCCATCATCGAATCGGTGATCTGGCTGATCATCATATCCTTGAAGGAACTGGAAACGGCAGTGAACACCAGCACGAAGACCACCCCCAGGGTGACCAGGGTGGCGGTCAGGGCGGTACGCCGCTTGTAGCGCAGCAGATTGCGGATAGCGATCTTGATAACGTTGTTCATCAGGCTACCCCTCCCTTCAGTTCGCTCCCCTTCAGGATGCCGTCCTCCAGGTGGTGGATCACCTCAGCCTCGCCCACGATGCGGGGGTCATGGGTGGAGAAGACAAAGGTGGTGCCGAACTGGTCGCGCATCTGTTTCATCAGGTTGATCACCATAAAGGCGGTCTCGTGGTCCAGGTTGGCGGTGGGTTCATCGGCCAGCACCAGCTTTGGGTTGGTTACCAGGGCGCGGGCCACCGCCACCCGCTGTTTCTGGCCGCCGGAGATCTGATCAGGACGTTTGTGGGCCTGGTCGGCCATCCCTACAGCGGCCAGCAATTCCCTTACACGCTTATGTCTTTCCGGCTCTGCGGTTTTTTTGACCATCAGCAGGGGGTACTCGATATTTTCAAACACCGACAGGACCGGCAGCAGATTGAAGTCCTGAAAGATGAAACCGATCTGCTGGCCTCTGAAGGCGGCGCCAGTGGTGCGGTTGAGCGATGCCACGTTGGTGTCCGCAACCGTGAGCGTGCCGGCAGATGGTGCATCCAGACAGCCGATCAGGTTTAAGAGTGTAGTCTTGCCGCTGCCGGAGGGCCCCACAAAGGAGACAAACGAGCCGGCGTTGATCTGAAAGCTGACCCCTTTCAGCGCCTCGACCTCGGTCTCACCGGTGCGGTAGACCTTGCGCACCTGTTCAGCAATCACCAGTGACATAGGAAGTCCTTTCATGTCTGCTAAAGATTGTAGCCGTATATCAGTCTAGCGTGAAGATGTCATGACGCAATTATGAAGAATTATGAAGCATAAACGACAACGGCCGCCCCGGAATTCGGGAACGACCGTTGTCGTTGAAGCTATCTGGAGAGTTTTACTTCCAGGGTGCTGCGCCTACCGCAACCTTCATCCCCTTCTTCTCATAGGCAGCTTTTTCCCAGGGCCAGATGGCGGACCAGTCGTCCTGTTTTTTGGCATCGCCGTCTTTTTTCAGGGCCCAGTGGTATTGGTCCGGGGTCAGGCCATAGGAACGGCCCTGGGCGTCCTTGTTGAAGAGGTGCTGGCGGGGATAGGCTCGGCCGCCTTCATTGGCCCAGTCGCCGTAACCGTACTTGGCCCAGCCCTTGCTGCCGTCCAGCACCTTCATGTAGGCGGCGGTCTTGTCGCCATGACAGGCAGCGCAGGTTGCTTCAGCCGATTGCTTCAGCACCTTGCTGGGGGCGTTGATGCCGATCTTGTGGGAGGCGTGGCAGTCGAAGCAGGCCATCTGGGCGTGGACGCTGTCCTTGCCGTGGATGGTGGCCGACAGGCGGAGGTCCATGTCCATCTGGTGGTCGCGGCGTCCTTTGCCGTCGATGGAGGTCTGGCGGTTGCCCTTGCCCCAGGCCGGACGGGTGTACTCGGCATGGTCGCTGTACTGGTCGCCGATCCGGTAGCCGCGCAGGTCGTTGGCGCCCTTGTTGTGCAGGTTCTTGGCGGTACGGGTGTGGCACTGCTCGCAGACCATCTTGCGGGTCTCAACGTTGGTGATCTTGCCGGGGTTGATGATGTTGGCCTTGGAGGGGGCCTTGGCGTGGGCAGAGCCCGGGCCGTGGCAGGCCTCGCAGCTGATGGCGATGTCGGCCACGAAGATATCCTTCAGGTCCTTACGCTTGCCGGCCACGAAGTCGGCCTTGGCAGTGTTCCAGCCCTTGACGTCAAAGCCGGTGGTGTGACAGCCGATGCAGCGTTCCTGCCAGGAGTAGAACTCACCGTAGCTGTTCTTGTTGATCTCGCCGTCCTTAGGCTTCATCTCCAGGGTCAGGAACTTCCAGCCGGCCCGCTCTTTGTTGCCGGGGTACTGGATCACCTGGGACTTGTCGATGGTCCAGGAGATGCCGCCGTCCTTGGTGGTCTGCAGATAGGCCTCGGTGGGGGCGCCGTCATAATAGACCGTGTAACGCTGCTTGCGGACCTGGCCAACCACGTAGCCCACCTCGTCCAGTTTGAATTTACGGACCGTGACGTAGTTGGTGGTCTTGTCTTTCTGGTCCAGGATCATGTGGCTGTCCAGCTTGTCCCAATCCCGCTGCACCCAGGCAAAGACGTTGCTGTAGTACTCCTTGCCCATGGCGGGACCCTTGCGGGCCTTCATGGTGTGGCGGGTCTGCTTCCAGGTGTCGTGGGTGTCGGCGTGACAGGCCTTGCAGCTGTCGCCGCCCACATAGGCGCCGTTCTTGGCGATCTCGGCCAGCTTCTTGTCCGGGTACTCCGCTGCCAGGGCAGGCAGAGCCGCCAACATCACGGTTACAACACTAGCCAATACGATCTGGTACATAGTTCTTCTTGGGTGTGCAGGTTCAGTCTGATCAGATACAGAAAAGAATAATCGTTAGCCTTGTTGTAACAAGGTAGATCTGAAAGGACAACTGACGCTTTCCTGACAAAGCTGTCAGATTTAAGCGGTACTAGAGGATACCGGCGGCCAGCAGCAGGGCTGTGGCGCAGAGCATCACCGCGACCAGGCGCTTCAGCCAGCTGATGGTGACTTTTTTGACCAGGCGGTTGCCGATGAAGGCCCCCATAAAGGCAGCTATGGTTGCGGTCAGCAGCAAGGGCCAGTGGGTGCGTTCGAGGTGCTGGAGGGAGCTTGCGTAGAGTGATAGGCGCGACAGGTCCACCAGGCAGGCGATTACCACGCCGGTGGCGATAAAGGCCTCCTTGGAGAGGCCGCTGGCGACCAGGAAGGCGCTGCGGAAGGCCCCTTGATGACCGGACAGGCCACCAAAGAAACCGCTCAGCAGGCCGCCGGCAGCCAGAAAGCGCCGGTCTTTGACAACAAACGTTTCTGAACGACTGCTGGCTTCGAACAGGGCGAAGCCGAGCATCAGCAGGGCGATCAGTAGCTTGGTTGCAGTCAGGACATACTGACGGCCAAACAGGGTGTAGTGGGCAAGATCCTCAAGGCTGCCAAGTTGCTGCAGCAGCCAGGCACCGACAAAGGCCGCAGCTATGGCCGGGATGCCGAACTGCAGCACCGTGTGGCGATCGGCCGTTCTCCCCACCAGGGTCAGTTTGAAGAGGTTGTTGAGAAAGTGTACGACGGCGGTCATGGCGATGGCCGGTTGCACCGGAAAGAACAGCAGAAAAGCCGGCAAGAGCAGGGTGCCAAGCCCGAAGCCGGAAAAGAGGGTCAGCCCCGATGCCAAAAGGGCCACCAGTGCTACCAGTAGATAGACGATCAAAGCTTCAGGCATCCGGTGTCTTTCGTGTCAGGCTGTTGTTTGCGTCTGCTGTAGAGGGAAAGGTAATCCTGAACAGCGTACCGCCGCCGGGGTTGTTCAGGATAGCGATGGAACCGCCGTGGGCTTCCAGGGCAGCCCTGGTGATGGAAAGTCCCAGGCCGGTGCCACCCTTGTCGCGTGAGCGGCCGTTATCCAGCCGGTAGAAGCGGTCAAAGACCCGTTGCTTTTCATCATCCGGGATGCCCGGACCCTGGTCTGCAATCTCTACGATACGATCCCCTGTTGCCTGCTGGAAGAACCGTACGGTGATCCGGCTCTGTTCAGGCGAATACTTGATGGCGTTGTCCACCAGGTTCAGAAAGGCCCGCCGTAGCATGCAGGCGTCAGCCGGCATGGTCAGGCTGGTGTTCCGTTCGAAGACGATCTGCTGTTGCCGGTCCTCGGCCAATACAGAAAGGAACTCGATCACATCGGCCAGCAGTTCGCCCACCTCTTCTGGCTGTTTCAGAAGTGCGCTGCTGTCAGCACGACTTAAGAGCAGCAGGGATTCCACGGTCTGCACCAGCCGGTCGGTCTCCTCCAGCATGCTGCCGATGGTCTCGCGACATTCTGGGCTGACGGTCTGCTGCTGCAGGGCAGTTTCACCAATGCTGCGGATGGCGGTCAGCGGGGTGCGCAGTTCGTGGGAGGCGTCGCTGGTAAAGCTGCGCAGCCGTTCAAAGGTGCTCTCAAGGCGTTCAAAGGTCTGGTTGAAGACGATGGCCAGATTGCTGAACTCGTTTGATTCCACGCTGACCGGCAACCGGGCGGAGAGGTTCTCTGCGCCGATCTCACGGGCTTTGGTGGTGATGTTTCTGATCGGCGCCAGCACCCGGCCGGCGATCAGATAGCCCACCAGCAGCGACAGCACCACAGAAACCGGCATGATCAGCAGGATGATCAGGGCCAGGGTGTTGAGGGTGCGGCGGTAATTGCTTTCTTCGTGAGCCACCACAATCTGGTAGAGCTGGTCATGCAGAGGCAGCAGTTGGCTTTGGACCCGGTAGAGTTGTTTGCCGTCAACACGGATGGAATCTGGAACAGGGTGGGGATTGCCCGCTCCCAGCAGGGGATCGAGTCCGGACTGCTGCCAATCCTGGGAGGCGATCAGGGGGCGGTTGCCGTCCCGTACCCGAAAGTGGTGCACCGGACCCATCTGCGCCAGTTTCTGGAGGCCATCCGGGTCGAGCCGCAGGTAGTTGGCGACGGTGGCCAGATCCTTGCGCAGATGGTTGTTGATCTGGTTGATCAGCATGGACTGTACGAAATAGTAGATACCTGCCGAAAACAGTACCACGGTAGCTGTTAACGCCGCGCCGTAGAGCAGGGTAAAGCGTAGACGGATGTTACTGGGGCGCAGCATGTTCATCCTCGGCAGATGCCATGAAGCCCACGCCACGGATGGTGCGGATCAGCTTGAGGGGGTAGGGGCCGTCCACCTTGCGTCGCAGGCGGGCGATATTGACGTCGATTACGTTGTCCAGAGGGGTGGAGCGCTCCCGCACCTTCCAGACATCATGGGCCAGCATCTCGCGGGAGACCACGTGCCCTTGGTGCTTGAGCAGGTATTCCAGCAGTTCAAATTCCCGCGAGGTAAGTTCAAGGGGCTGGTCGTTGCGTAGGGCCTGGTGGTTGGCCGGGTTCAATGCCAGGTCGGCCAGGTTGAGTGGTTTATCTGTTTCCTGGCGACCGCGACGCAGCAGCAGGCGAATGCGGGCCAGCAGTTCCGGGAAGGCGAACGGTTTGACCAGATAGTCGTCGGCGCCACTGTCCAGGCCCAGTACCCGGTCCTCCACCGTGTCCCGTCCGGTCAACACCAGCACCGGCAGGGTGAACCCCTTGGCTCGCAGGGTGGTCAGGATCTCCAGGCCGTCACGACCCGGTAGCATCAGATCCAGCAGCAGCAGATCGAACGGTTCGCTGCTCAGACAAAAGAAGCCTTCTTCGCCGCTGGCTGCGGTGACCGCCTGATACCCCTCGGCCTCCAGGCCCCGTTTGAGGGCCTCGGCGATCTTATGTTCATCCTCCACCACCAGAATCCGCATGGTTTACTGCTCCTTGTCGTGACTCTATCAGGCAATGCCGTGAGATACAACTGACCGGTTTCTGACAAAGCTGTCAGAAACCGGTTCGATTAAGCGGCCGGTTTGTCTGTTTGAAACAATATTTTCGTGCCGGTTTACTTGCATATCAGCGCTCCGGTTCTATAGTTATCTAAAGAGATCAGATCTGAGGCGGTTTGTAAGGAGTAGCCCTATGGCAATCAGGCAGGAGTTGCTGGATGAGTTGCAACAGCGTCGCGCAGTGGCTTTGGCGGGAGGCGGCAAGGAAAAGATCAAAAAACGTCACGCTGAGGGGCGCTTGAGCGCCCGTGAGCGGGTCGAGCAGTTGTTTGATCCGGCATCATTTTGTGAGCTCGGCATGCATGTCAACCATGCCTGTCATATGCCGGGCTTCGCCGATAAATTTATGCCGGGCGATGGGGTCGTCACTGGCACCGGCAACGTGGATGGACGGCCGGTGGCGGTCTTCAGCCAGGATTTTACCGTGGGCGGCGGTGCCCTGGGGCATATGCATGCCAAAAAAATCTGCGACATCATGGCGATCGCCTGTGAGACCGGCATTCCGGTGGTGGCGATCAACGATTCCGGCGGGGCCCGCATTCAGGAGGGAATCCACAGTCTGTCCGGCTATGGCCAAGTCTTTTATCAGAATGTGGCCGCCTCGGGGGTGGTGCCGCAGATCGCCATCATCGCCGGCCCCTGCGCCGGTGGGGCCGCTTACAGCCCGGCCCTGATGGACTTTCTGATTCAGACCCGTACTCATTCCAGCATGTTCATCTGTGGGCCGGAGGTGATCAAGGCCGCCACCGGCCAGGTGGCGCCGATTGAACAGTTCGGAACGGCCGAGGCTCATGCCGCGGTGAGCGGTAATATTCATTTCATTGCCGAGGATGACCGCCATGCCATCAGTATCGCCCAGCAGTTGATCAGCTTCCTGCCGCTCAACAATATGCAGGACCCGCCGCACCAGATCCCAGAAGAGATACGTCTGACACCGGATCAGACGATGAATAAGCTGGTGCCTGACGATCCCAAGAGTGCCTACGATGTCTATGCCGTGATTGAGCATCTGCTTGATGCGGGACAGTGGCTGGAGGTACAGCGCGAGTTCGCCCGCAATATCGTGGTTGGCTTTGGTCGCATCAGCGGCATGGTGGTGGGGATTGTTGCCAACCAACCGGCTTATAAGGCCGGTTGTCTGGATATCGACAGCTCCGATAAGGCGGCCCGTTTTATCCGCTTTTGCAACGCCTTTAACGTGCCGCTGGTCAACCTGGTGGATGTGCCCGGTTTTATGCCCGGCCTGGCCCAGGAGCGGGGTGGCATCATCCGTCACGGCGCCAAGATGCTGTTTGCCTATGCAGCCGCCACGGTGCCCAAGATCACGGTGATCATGCGCAAGGCCTACGGTGGCGCCTATCTAGCCATGTGCTCCAAGGATATGGGGGCTGATTTCATCTTTGCCTGGCCCTGCGCCGAGATTGCCGTAATGGGGGCCGAGAGCGCGGCCAAGATCATCTACAAAAAAGAGATCGAGGAGGCGGAAGATCGTGCCTCCAAAGAGGCCGAGCTGGTGCAGTCCTACCGGGAGCACTTTGCCACCCCGTATCAGGCGGCATCACGGGACATGGTGACCGATGTGATCGAACCATCTGAGACCAGGGCACGAGTTGGGCTGGCCCTGCGTATTGCCCTCACCAAACGGGTGAGTCGGCCGGCCAAGAAGCATGGCCTGATTCCGCTGTAAGGAGCGCACGGTGTCAACCACAACACAACCACAGCCAGCTACTGTTCAGCCCCCGGCCGTTTTCACGGTGCTGGACGACGGCACGGTGCTGTACAGAACTTATCAGGACGCGCAAGCGGCCCGTCTGCTGCAGGTCGACGGGCAGAAAAGCCAAGCGTTGAAAGCTCCATCGCAGGTCAAGCTGGGTGAACAGTATCTGGCCAAGGATGGGAACGCCGCTCCCTACAGTCTGGGTGGGCTGGTGGAGTTCCAGGTGACTGGCCTGATTGTGGTGCTGGTGGTGCTGGTCTCCTTAAGCCTGATCTGTGCAGCCATTGGACGGTTGCTCAACCGGTTGCATACACCGCAAGCCTCGACAGCGAGTATCGCCACAGCCATACCCACAGAAAATCCGGCCACAGCCAGTATCCACCCCGGATTGACCGATCAGCAGCTGCTGGTGCTGTTGACCGCTGCCGCCAGTGAGGTTCTGGAAGAACCGGTGCGGGTCGAACGTTTTCGGCCGCTGAACGCCAGGGATCTGACTTGGGCCTCCCAGGGACGGCATGCCCTGCAGGACCATCGCCTTAAATAAGTCGAAAGGAAGATACGTTATGAAACTGCTTCGGATCACCCTGGAAGGTAAAAGCTACGAGGTTGGTGTGGAGGTGCTGGATGACGGCGCTGACGCAGCCCGATCATCCGCTGCCTTGCTCCATCCTGTTCAGCAGATGCCGCAAGCCGTGGCGACCCCGACAGCCCAGCAGACCTCGGGTGACAGGCGGGTGAACAGCCCGATGGCCGGCAACGTCTTCAAGTGTCTGGTCAAGGCAGGGGATGCGGTGACGGTCAATCAGACGGTGATCGTACTGGATGCGATGAAGATGGAGACCCCGGTGGTTTCGCCGGTGGCCGGCACGGTGCGGGCCGTGCTGGTCAAGGTAGGTGATGCGGTGGATGAGGGTACCACGCTGTTGCAGATCGAGGGGTGAGTTTGATGCTGAACATTCTGAATGATGTGCTGCAGATGCTAGTCCACGATACCGGCTTTCAGTACCTGTCGGCCAGTATGCTGACCATGTGGGCCATCTGCGGCCTGCTGTTCTATCTGGCCATCAAAAAGCAGTACGAGCCGCTCTTGTTGCTGCCGATCGCCTTCGGGGCGCTGCTGGCCAATCTGCCCACCCGGGCCCTGTACGATGGCGGCTGGACCATCGACGGCATGTTCCATCCCACCGCCGGCCTGTACTATTTCATCAGCCAGGGGATCCAACTGGAGCTGTTCCCGCCGATCATCTTCCTGGGGGTAGGGGCCCTGACCGATTTCGGACCGCTGATCGCCAATCCCCGCACCCTGCTGCTGGGCGCGGCGGCACAGCTGGGGGTCTTTGCCACCATGTTCTGTGCCGTGGCCACCGGCATGTTCACCCTGGGGGAGGCCGCCTCGATCGGCATCATCGGTGGCGCCGACGGCCCCACCTCGATCTTTCTGGCCAATAAGCTGGCCCCGCACCTGATCGGTCCGATCGCGGTGGCGGCCTACACCTACATGAGCCTGGTGCCGCTGATCCAGCCGCCGATCATGCGTGCCTTGACCACTGATGCCGAAAAACGGATCAGGATGAAGAGCCTGCGTAAGGTGGGCAAGCTGGAACGGCTGGTGTTTGCTCTGGTGGTGATGGTGCTCTGCATCATGGTGGTGCCTGACGCCTCGGCCCTGGTGGCGATGCTGATGCTGGGTAACGTATTGCGTGAGTCGGGGGTGGCGGACCGGCTGGTCAAGGCCTGCCAGAACGAGATCATCAACATCACCACTATCTTTCTGGGCACCTCGGTGGGGATGACCATGCAGGCCGATATCTTTCTGCGTCCCGGCACTCTGGTGATCATCGGCATGGGGGTGGTGGCCTTCGGGGTGTCCACCGCCGGCGGGGTGCTGCTCGCCAAGCTGATGAACTACCTGTCACCGCATAACCCGATCAATCCCCTGATCGGATCGGCCGGTGTCTCGGCAGTACCAATGGCCGCCCGGGTCAGCCAAAGTGTGGGCACCGAGTACGATCCCCAGAACTACCTGCTGATGCATGCCATGGGTCCCAACGTGGCCGGGGTGATCGGTACCGCTGTGGCGGCCGGCTATATGATCAGCCGACTGTCAGGAGGCTAGGGGCCAGACCGCCGCCGCAGCCACTTGTCCAGTTCCACCACCACCAGCACCGATGCGGCCACGGCCAGGATCTGCACCCATTCCGTTGCGCTGATCGGCACGGTGCGGAAGACCCACTGCAGCGGCGGGGCGTAGATAAAGGCCAGCTGGGCCAGTCCGGCAGCGATCATGCTGTAAAACAGAAACGGGTTGCCCAGTGGGTTGATGCTGAAGATCGATTCGTATTCCGACCGGCTGTTCCAGGCCTGGAAGAACTGGAAAAAGACCATGGTGGTCACCGCCACGGTACGGGCATGCTCCAGTGATCCCCCTGCCTGCAGGGTGCTGATGTAGTTCCAGGCCACACCAAGGGCAATCACCATCCCCACCAACACGGTGCGCTGGACCAACAGGCGGGACATGATCCCCTCCTGCGGGTCACGGGGCCGACGGTTGAGGATCCCCTTTTCCCCCGGCTCAAAGGCCAGGGAGACATCCTGCAGTCCGTTGGTGACAAGATTGATCCAGAGCAGCTGGGACGGCAGGTAGGGAATCGGCACCCCCAGCAGCATGGCGATCATGATTGAGATGATCGAGGCGATGCCGGTGGGCAACAGGAAGAAGGTCACCTTGCGCAGGTTGTCGAAGACGATCCGCCCCTCCCGCACCGCACTGAAGATACTGGCAAAGTTGTCATCGGTCAGTACCATGTCCGAGGCCTCCTTGGCCACGTCGGTGCCGGTGATCCCCATGGCCACCCCGATATGGGCCGCCTTCAGGGCCGGGGCATCATTGACCCCGTCGCCGGTCATGGCCACTACCTGACCGTGGCGGATCAGCTGGCGGGTGATCCGCAGTTTGTGCTCCGGCGCCACCCGGGCAAAGACCGAGACGAAGTTGACCCGCTCATACAGCGCATCATCATCCATCGCCTCAAGGTCGCGACCGGTCAGCACGATACCGTCCTGATCAATGATCCCCAGCTGTCGGCCGATGGCCTCGGCAGTCACGGCATGGTCACCGGTGATCATCACCACCCGGATGCCGGCTTTTTTGCAGCCGGCAATGGCCTCGATCGCCTCAGGGCGGGGCGGATCGATCATCCCCTGCAGTCCGGCAAAGGTCAGGCCGGATGTTGTATCGTGATGTCCCAGCACATCCTGGTCCGGGGCCGCATCTTTCCAGGCAAAGGCCAGCACCCGCATCCCCTGGGCAGCAAACCCGGTAGCCATGTCGGTGGCATCGGCCAACTGCTGCTCCGTCACCGCACACATCTCCAGCACCCGTTCCGGAGCCCCTTTGACGAAGATGACCCGTTTTCCGCCCTCCTGATGCAGTGTGGCCATGTAGCCTCGCTCAGACTCAAACGGGACCATGGACAGCTGTTCGTACTGTTCCTTTTCCAGCTCTGACTGCAGTCCGGCCTTCATGGCCGCCGTGATCAATGCCCCTTCAGTGGGGTCGCCATCCACTTTGAAGCGTTCTTCCTCCTCATAGACAACGGATTCGTTACACAGCAGGCCGATCCGCAGCAGCAGGGCCAGTTCCTGGTTGTCTGCCGCCGTGACCACAGTGTCGTCCAGTAGCACCTGGCCGTCAGGTTCGTAGCCGGTGCCGCTAATCCGGTACTGCTGGTGGCCGTCGTAGAGGCTGGTGACGGTCATCTCGTTGCGGGTCAGGGTGCCGGTCTTGTCCGAGCAGATCACGGTGGTGCTGCCCAGGGTCTCCACCGCCGGCAGCTTGCGGACAATGGCGTTGTGCTTGGCCATCCGGGCCACCCCCACGGCCATGGCAATAGTGACCACAATCGGCAGCCCTTCCGGGATAGTGGCCACTGCCGCTGCCACTGCCACCATGAACATGGTCTTGACCGTCTCACCCAGCAGCAGGCCGATCACGAATAATAGTGATGAGGCCCCTAGCACCAGCAGGCCGATCAGCTTGGCAAACTGCTCAATCTTGATCTGTATCGGTGCCTTGACCTGACCGATGCTGCGTACTTCACCGGCAATGGTTCCCAGGATGGTCTGGGTCCCGGTGGCCACCACCAGACCGCGAGCCCGGCCATTGACCACGGCAGTGCCCATAAAGGCCATATTTGTCTGGTCTGCCGGGGTCAGGTCTGATTCGGTCAGTACAGCAGTTGATTTATCAGCCGGCAGCGACTCACCGGTCAGCATCGCCTCGTCGATCCGCAGTTCAATGTCGTGCAGCAGGCGCAGATCGGCCGGTACTCGGGAGCCGGAGGCCAGCAGTACCACATCACCCGGTACCAGCTCGTGGCCTGGTATCTCCTGCTCATGGCCGTCACGGATCACCCGCGCCTTGGCTACCAGCAGGTTTTTCAGGGCCCGCACACTCTCCTCGGCCTTGAACTCCTGCAGGTAGCCGATGACCGCGTTCAAGAGCACCACTGCCAGGATCACACCGCTGTCGATGTACTCCTTCAAGAGCAGCGTCACCAAGGCCGCAATCAGCAGGATATAGATCAGTGGGCTCTTGAACTGGTGCAACAGGATCTGCAGGCGACTGATCTGTTCCTCATCAGCCAGCTTGTTGGGGCCAAAACGGTCCAGGCGGGCGGCTGCCTCCTGGGATGACAACCCAACCTCGCTGCTGGCCAGCTCATTAAGGGCCTGTCCGGCCTCTGTACGGTACCATTCCATCGGTGGTCCTTCCTTGGTGGTCGGTAGTTGGATGTCGGAGCAGCCGTAACCGATAACGGCTCATACGCGAACGAAGCAAGGATACCCGAGAACGTTCGCATTGGCAAATCAGGGTCGGTCGGGCCGCAGGACAGCATGGTGTATACTGCTTGACATTTTTGACCTGATTTCCGTTTAATGGGGTAACTGTTGCTATCCTGCACCTTCTGCTGTCCTAAAGGATCTGCTTCATGCGTCAATTCCGTGGTCTGCTCACCTGTGTCACTGTCTGTATGCTGGCAATCCTGCTGCATCTGACCGTGGTCTCCTGTTACCTGGGGGCTGGCGACCGGGCTGTGACAGACGGGGCCGAGGTTGCGCAGGCCCAGGGTGCTTCCGGGCACGCGGGGGATGCAGCCGGCCAGCAGAGTTTCAAACCTCCCAAACACGCCTTTGTTGATTACAGCGACTTTTTGCTCGTCAGCGTCATCCTGCCGCCAGACAGGGCATCCGTATCCCGGCTACTGGGCCATGAGGTCTCCGGTTCGCCTCCAGAGGTCTACCTCGATATCTTCATACCTCCCGATCGCACTGCCTGATCTTTTTTCCCGACACGTACCTCTGTACGGCACGGAGTTATAGCTGCTGCCGCACCGTTTCCCTCGCTTCTTGTCACCGCTCCCTTGTGCGGCGATTGGTGACGCATAACGTTACGTTCTGAACACGAAATGAAAAGGAGAACCGCAGATGTCCAAGACGCATCCGCCAATGATCGCTGAGAGCCCTCTGGTGGGCATCCTGACCGGCAGCCCCAACGACCTGCCCGTTGTTGTCAAGATCCGTGAGACCCTGACCGAGTTGGGTATTCCCAGCGAGATCGTAGTTGCTTCGGCACACCGCACCCCCGACAAGGTGCTGGCCTATCTGGAACGAGCCCATTGCGAAGGGGTGCAGGTGCTGATCGGCTGCGCCGGTGTGGCGGCCCACCTGGCCGGGGTGATCGCCGGCCATACGCTGCTTCCGGTGATCGGCGTGCCGCTTGGCAACGGTCCACTGACCGGTCTGGATAGCTTATTGTCTACCGTGCAGATGCCGCCCGGCGTACCGGTGGCCACGGTGGCCATTGACGGCAGCAAGAACGCCGCCATGCTGGCGGCCCGCATCCTGGCCCTTAAATACCCTGCAGTAAAAACGGCACTTGAGGAGGCGGCTCGCAAGGAGCGGGCTCGCTACGACCAGACCGCCGACCAGGCCTTGGCTGCCCTTTCCGGATCCTGACCCACAACGGGAGAAACCATGAAAGATATTGAACGCTTTATTAGCGGATTTCGCACCTTCAAAGAACACTACTTCGGTGCCGATGACAGTCATTTCGAGCCGCTTAAGCAGGGTCAGAGCCCCAAAACCATGATCATCGGCTGCTCCGATTCGCGGGTCGACCCGGCCATTCTGACCAACTGTTCGCCGGGCGATCTGTTTACCGTGCGCAACGTTGCCAACCTGGTGCCGCCCTGTGAAGAGGATGGGGGGCGGCACGGGGTCAGCGCCGCCCTGGAGTTTGCGGTCTGTCACCTGGGGGTGGAGCATATCGTGGTATTGGGCCACTCCCAGTGCGGCGGCATCAAGGCCCTGATGGCCGGTTCCTGCGGCTGCAAGGGGGGCGGCTTCATCTCCAACTGGATGTCGATTGCCGAGGCGGCACGGCAGCGGGTGTTGACCGAGTTGCCCGGCAAGGATGCCCCGTTGCAGCAGCGGGCAGCCGAACAGGCCGGTATTCTGCTCTCGCTGGAGAATCTGCTCAGCTTTCCGTTTATCCACCAGCGTGTGGCCGCCGGCAGCCTGTCGCTGCACGGCTGGTATTTTGATCTGGCCGAGGGGGCGCTGCTGGAGTACCACCCCGGACTGGGCCGCTTTGAGCCGTTGCACTAGACTGAAAACCTGCGGCAACCAAGCCGAGGAGGCGAGAACAGGATGAATATAGAAAAAGGTTTGGACAAGATCGTCAAGACCATCCGGGTGATGATCACCGATCAGCCAGGTTTTTTGGGTAAGCTGACCACCGCCATCGGCTCCGAGGGGGGCAATATCGGCGACGTGCGGCTCTTGCGCTCCGGCCTGACCCATAACGTGCGCGAGATTACCGTCTATGTGGACAGCGACCAGCACCTGGAGCGGATACTGCAGGCGGTGGGTCAGGTGGAGGGGGTGAGCATCGAAGAGGTGATCGACCGGGTGCAGAAGGTGCACGAAGGGGGCAAGATCGCGGTGAAGAGCCGGGTGGAGCTGGAAACCATCGGTGATGTGCGCAAGATCTATACCCCCGGCGTGGCCTCCATCTGCCGTCAGATCCAGAAACAGCCCGAGCTGGCCCAGCGCTACACCTCCATCAGCAACAGCGTGGCGATCGTCACCAACGGCACCGCCATCCTTGGCTTGGGAGATATTGGCCCGGTGGCCGGCATGCCGGTGATGGAGGGCAAGGCGGTGCTGTTCGACAAACTGGTGGGGATCTCCGGCATCCCGATCCTGCTGGACAGCAAGGACCCGGAGCAGATCGTGGAGACGGTCTGCCGGATCGCCCCCACCTTCGGGGCCATCAAGCTGGAGGATATCGCTGCGCCGGACTGTTTTGAGATCGAGCGCAAGCTGGTTGACCGGCTGGACATACCGATCATGCATGACGATCAGCACGGCACCGCTGTGGTGGTGCTGGCGTCATTATTAAACGTGACCCGTTTCACCAGCACCCGTCTGCAGAACGCCACCGTCGGTATCATCGGTCTGGGTGCTGCCGGCACCGGCATCGCCAAGCTGCTGATGGCCTACGGGGTTAAGCAGGTGTTCGGCACCGATCTGAGCCAAGCGGCCATGGCGATGCACGAGGCAAACGGCGGCGTTGCAACGGACCTGGCCGGGCTGATGGAGCAGTCGCCGATCGTGGTGGCCACCACCGGCTGTCCGGGCCTGATCAAGCCGGAGATGGTACGGCCGGGGCAGGTGATCCTGGCCCTGTCCAACCCCGACGCCGAGATCAAACCCCAGCAGGCCCTGGAGGCCGGTGCCTCCTTCGCGGCTGACGGCAAGAGCATCAACAATGCCCTGGCCTTCCCCGGCATCTTCCGGGGCGCCTTGAATGCCCGGGCCTGCCGGATCAACAACCGGATGCTGATTGCCGCTGCCAAGGTGATCGCCCAGTATGCCGAGGAGGGGGAGCTGGTGCCGGGCATCCTCAATCCCGAGGTGCACACGGCGGTGGCTGACGCGGTGGCCCAGGCGGCGCGGGTTTCCGGCGCAGTCACGGTAGCACCCACCGCTGTTGCAGGCTGATGATGCGCTGGTCGGGGCAGGGTTTACGCGTCCTATCGGTGAAGCTGCTCGCCGCACGCCGAGCTGCGCTGATTAGCCTCGCCTGAGGGCCTCGATTCGCTCTTCCAGGGGCGGGTGGGTCATGAACAGCTTGCGCAGACCGCCTCCCACCGGGCCGGAGATGCCGAAGGCGGCCATCTGATCCGGCAGGTGGGGCTGAGCACTGCTCATGCGCAGTTTTTGCAGGGCTGCAATCATCTTCTCGCGGCCTGAAATGCTGGCTGCGCCGGCATCGGCCCGGAACTCCCGCTGGCGACTGAACCAGCAGACGATGATGCTGGCCAGGATGCCGAACACCAGCTGGGCGATCATTGAGGTGATGAAGAAACCCGGGCCGTGGCCCCGCTCGGTCTTGAAGATCACCCGGTCCACCAGGTAGCCGGCCAGCCGAGAGGCCACGATCACGAAGGTGTTGACCACCCCCTGGATCAGGGCCAGGGTGATCATGTCGCCGTTGGCCACATGGCTGATCTCGTGGGCCAGCACCGCCTCGGCCTCGTTTTTGTCCATCGTCCGCAACAGACCGGTGCTGACCGCCACCAGGGCGTTGTTGCGGTTCATGCCGGTGGCAAAGGCGTTGGGATCAGGGGCATCGTAGATCGCCACCTCGGGCATGCCGATGTTGGCCTTCAGGGCTTGACGCCGCACGGTCTCCACCAGCCAGTGTTCCAGTTCGGTGGCGGGCTGGGTGATCACCTGGGCGCCGGTCATCCGCTTGGCGGTCCACTTGGAGATCACCAGCGAGATCAGTGAGCCGCCAAAGCCGAACACCGCCGCGAAGACCACCAGGCTGGTCAGGTTGAGGCCCTGTTGATCCAGCATCGGGCCGACCCCCAACAGGTTTAGTACGATGCTGAGGACGAAGACGATCGCCAGGTTGGTGACCATAAACAGGATGATGCGTTTGAACATGACGGCTCCTTTCACGCACTTGTATGAAAAGTTTTTTGGGGGGTGATGGACAGTTCAGTGAGTTCTGATAGTAGCTGAAAAACAGCCGGCTGGCAAACGGGGCCGTTATCTGGGTAGCCTTGCGCCGATCGGCTTTGGGTTCATACCCATCAGTCTTCCCCGTTAGACGTGACGGGGAAGACTGATGGGGTTGATTGTGTCGCTTCCTGCTGGGCAGGAGATGAGCAGTTCAGTGCTTAGCGCTGATGGATGCCGGAAAGCTGCCAGGGGTTACTGCCAACTGACCTGACGAAGGTCCAGTTCTCTTCAAAACGCACCGGTGCCGTGGTGCTTCCCGAAACCACGGCACCAGACGCTTCATCGACAGTATAATCAAGCAGATTGGCATGTACCAGAACCGTGATGTAATCTTGCCCAGCCTCCTGCCACGCCTCGGCAATCTCCACTTTTCTGACAGCTATGTTTTCGAGCCGGTTGATCTGCTTGTCCTTCAGCAGTTGATCGATGTTGCCCTGCATGATCAGCCGCATCTCATCGGTCATCAGCCCTGAAGCGGAAGACAGGTCACGGTTCATCCAGGCCGCCTGAATCCTGAAGAAGTGGTCCATAACCGTGTCCTGAAAGGCTGTTTCGTCAAAGTTGTGGTCCATCTGCTGGATATGCTGTAGGCCCGAGTCTGCCGGCAGGTAGGCGGCCTCGACCGGCTGCATCCTGATCGGATCGTTAGCCCGTGCCTCGAATCGTGCGCCAGGTTGTAGCGCCGGTGCCAGTATGCTTTCTTCTCTTTTTTTCTTCATAAAGCGGTAGATGAGATAAGCGATGCCGCCCAGCAGAGCGATCTCAAACAGGCCGATGCCACCACCGGTTCCCAGGCCACCGGAAGCTCCGGCAAAGCTGCTGAACAACATACTGCCGAGCATACCGCCCATCAGGCCTCCAGCCATGGTTCGCATGAAGCTGCCACCCGCCGCAGGCTGCTGCTGCAGTGAGCCTGGGGCTTGTGTGGCCTTTTGCTGGCTTGGCTGGGAGGTCGGGGCTACCGGTTTGGTATAGGTGCGGGATCCGCGGCTACCCATGGAACGGCTGCCGCCAACCCTGGCTTCGGCATGCAGCTCGAAAACGGTGATGCTTACAAACAGAACTGCTGCCAGTACGATAAAAATTTTAGCTACCTGTCGTTGCATGGTCACTCCTTGGTTGGTTAGTTGCATGGTGTTCTATCAGGCTTCATCCGGCAGACTGGCCTTAGGGGCAAGCTCCGGAGAAGTGTTGGCAAACAGTGACAGTCCAATGGCCGCTGCAAGGCTCACAACGATGATTCCCAGTGAAACCGCGATCGGCACATGGATTCCCAACATGATCAGGATCATCTTGATGCCCACAAAGCCGAGGATGAAAGAGATGCCGTATTTCAGGTAAATGAACATCCCCAGCACGCCGGCCAGCAGGAAGTAGAGCGCCCGCAGCCCCATGATGGCAAAGACATTGGAGGTGAGGACAATGAACGGATCAAGCGTAATGGCGAAGATGGCTGGTATGGAATCCAGGGCAAAGACCAGGTCGCTGGCTTCCACCACCAGCAACACCATGAACAGTGGACTAGCGATCCAGAGCCCCACTCGTCGGGTGAAAAACCAGTCGCCCCTGATACGTTTGGTCATGGGCAGAAATCTACGGGAGAGCCGCACCACAATATTTTGATCAGGCTCCATGGTTTGGTTGGCACCAAAGGCCATCTTCCATGCGGTGTAGATCAGGATTGCGCCAAAGATATAGAACAGCCACTGGAACCGCTGCAGCAGCTCCACCCCGACGAAGATGAAGACCACCCGCATGATCAGGGCGCCCAGGATGCCCCACTTGAGCACACGTGCCTGCAGTTCGCCCCGCACCCCAAAGACCGTAAAGATCATGATGAAGACAAACAGGTTGTCGACGGAGAGTGACTTTTCAATCAGATAGCCGGTCATAAATTCAAGGGCCGGTTGTTTGCCCATCATAACATAGATGCCGAGATTGAAGGCCAGGGCCAGTGCTACCCAAACCAGGCTCCAGCTGAGCGCTTCTTTAAATGACACCTGATGGCTTTTGCGGTTCATGCCCAGATCAATGGCCAGCATGCTGACCACCAGCACGGCAAAAGCGCCCCATAGTACGATCTGTGACGACATCAGTAGGTCCTTTCACTGAAAAGTTCGGAGATTGTTTTGTCAGTCAGCGGCGTTGACTGCGTTAGTCAAAGAGTTCCTGTAATAACGACTTTTTCTTCTTGTAATGATGCCCATGGCCGTAGCCATGGCCACGGTGTTTGTCGTAAAAGTGCCCGTGTTGCGCCGGAGGCGGCGGCTGATAGGAAGACTGTTGCGGTGGTGGTTGTGCAGCCGGGCCTTCCTGGGCAGTGGTCCGCTCGATAATCTTGTCGAGCTCGCCACGGTCCAGCCAGACCCCGCGGCAGTTTGGGCAATAGTCGATCTCGATACCTTGACGTTCAGACATCACAAGGTTGGTTTCAGGGCAGAGGGGACATTTCATGATTGCTGCTCCTTTGTTTTAAATTGGTCTGGCAAGCTGCTCATAACATCGGGTAGTGCCGAAAACAAAAAAGACCTTTACCCCGGGCATGCAAAAGCACGCTTGGGTAAAGGTCTTGCGGTCGATTTCTCGTCCCATATCCGGACCAGCAGGTCGTATTGACGGATTATGGGTCGGCCATTTCTCTGGCCGGTGGCTACTCCCCTTTAGGTAAGTAATTTATAGTTGGGTAGCCACCATGCTGTCAACAGTTATTGTCATGACCTGTCTGGAGGAGCTGTCCGAAATCGTGTTGTGGTTGACGGTTTACTGCCGTTTTTCGGCCTCAATCGCCTCGGCCAGGGCCGGGCTGCGCAACAGACGGTCGGCCTTGACCAACTGCTCCACCATGCGCCGGGTGCCGCTCAGCTCTCCCAGCAGCTGGTTGACTGCCGTAATGGACTGACGTCGTGCTACCGCAGCGGCCAGCAGTTCGGACTTGGCCTGCTGATACTGCTGTTCGAACTGCTCCAGGGCAGCCAGCCGTTGTTGGTCAGAGTGATCGCTGCTGGGTTCTTCCTGATGGGCCAACTGGCAGCAGTGTTCAATCAGGTCGAACAGCTGCTGCAGTACCGCAGCGGTTTCAGCATCGCTGCTGCCCCGCAGTTTCTGGTGCAGGGCCAGTGCAGTGCCTGAAAGGCGTGCCGCTTCGTCGAGGTAACGGGCGATACGTAGCGCCCGGGCAAGCTGTTCGCCCTCTTCCCGTGACATGGTGGCGGTGCGCACCGTGCCGACAAACTCAGCCACCGCCACCACCAGGCTGTGAATGGCAGCCGACTGATGTTCAAAGGCCTTGACGGCCACCGGGGAGGGTTCCATGGCTGCACGCACCAGCCGGTTGGTCATTTCCCGCAGCCGGAGCAGTTCAGCCCGCAGGCCGGCCACAGCCAGACTGGGGGTAGTGGCCAGGCTGGCATCCAGATGGTGCGGCCGCCCGGCCTCTTCTTCGACACTGCGGAAGCGTTTTTCCAACAGCTGGGTCAGACGTCCGGTCAGCGGCAGCATGATCACCACCCCCAGCAGGTTAAAGACGGTGTGGAACAGTGCCAACACGGCTGCCGGACTGCCTTCCAGCTCCAGTCCGTCCGCCAGCTGTGCAACCAGCCAGAGCATGCCCGGCAATAGTGCCAGGGCCACCACGCCGGTGATCAGGTTGAACAGGATATGTCCCAGGGCCAGCCGTTTGGCGTTGGGGGTGGCCCGCAGCACGGCAACGGCCGCCGTGGTGGTGGTGCCGAGGTTGGCGCCGATCACAGCGGCGGCAGCCGGCTGGATGCCGATTACGCCGCCCGTGGCGGCAGTCAGGATGATGGCGATGGCGGCACTGGAGGACTGGGTCAAGACCGTGATTACAAAGCCGACCAAAAGAAAGGTAACCACACCACCGTTGGCCGTGAAGCCGTGAACGCCGTTGCCATACAGCTGCGCCAGGCTGCCAAAGGAGTCTTTGAGGATCGACAAGCCAAGAAAGAACAGACCGAAACCGGCTAGCGCCTCGCCCAGACCTTGCTTACGCCGACTGCTGCAGCCCAGCCGCAGGGCCACGCCCAATGCCAGGATCGGCAGTGCAAAGCTCTCGATCTTGAAGCCGAACCCCACCAGGCTGACCAGCCATCCGGTGACGGTGGTGCCGACATTGGTGCCGAATATCACCCCCAGTCCCTGCCGCAGGCCCATCAGACCGACGTTGACAAAGCCGATCACCGCCACAGTGACCGCCGTGGATGACTGTACCAGCCCGGTCACCAGCACACCGGCAAGCACCCCCTTGAGCGGGGTTGAGGTGAAACGGCCCAACAGCTGTTTCAGCCCTTCGCCGGCAAAGAGCTTCAAACCCTCGGTCATCATCAGCATCGCCAGCAGGAACAGGGCCAGCCCGCCGATGGCATTGATTGTAGTACTCAGCATCATCAGATCACCTTGGTGTTAATTGCACCGCACGTTAAAACGGCCAAAAACGGGGAATAAAGATGGTTGCCAGGATCCAGAACAGAATATTGAGCGGCGTACCCACCTTGAGGAAGTCGGCGTAGCGGAACTGACCAGGTCCATAGATCAGGGTGTTGGTCTGGTAGCCCACCGGGGTCATGAAACTGGCCGAGGCGGCAAAGGTGATCGCCATCAAGAGCGGCCGGGGATCGATGCCCAGGCTATCGGCCGCAGCAATGGCGATCGGGGCCAAAAGCGCTGCCGTGGCGTTATTGGACATCAGCTCGGTCAGGAGCGAGGTGGCCAGATAGAGGCCTGAAACCAGGGCCACCGGTCCCAGACTGCCCAGGTTGTCCACCAGCAGACCGCCGATCAGTCGGGCGGCCCCGGTGGTTTCCAAGGCGGTGCCCAGGGTCAGCACCCCGGCCAACAGAAAGATCACCTGCCAGTTGATGGAGCTGTAGGCCTCGTCCAGGGTCAGACAACGGGTCATCACCATCAGTATGCAGCCCACGATGGCGCCGGCCACGATCGGCACTGCGCCGCTGGCGGCGGCCACCACCACCCCGGCCACGATGGCGATGGCGGCCAGCATCCGGCTTTTTCTGAAGGTCGGCAGTTCCACCTGGGAGACCAGCACGAAGGTGCGGTCGTCGCGCAGCAGTTGCAACTGTTTTTGGGCCACTTCAAACAGCAGCACGTCACCGGCCTTGAGCTGCATCTCTTCAAGATCTTCGCGCATTACCCGCCCCCGGTGGCGCACGGCCAGGGCGGTCAGACCGTAGCGTGAGCGAAAGCGGGCCTGTTTCAGGCTGCGGCCGTCCAGAGTCGATCCCGGGGCCACCACCGCCTCCACCAGTACTGCCTCCTCACTGGCCCCGGTGCCGCTATTCTGGCGCAGGGCAATCCCCTGACGTTCCTTCAGTTTACGGAAGTTTTCCAGGTCGGCGCGCAGTTTCAGTTGATCACCGGCCTGCAAGACCAGCTCTTGCGCCGGTTGTTCCAAACGTTTGCCGTCACGGAACACCTCCACCGAACGGATGGCGACGTCTTCCAGGAGGGGCGAGCTGGCCAGTAAGGAGCCCACCGAACGGGCCGTCGGCTCCAGCACGATCTCGATCAGATAGTCGCCGCTGCCAAAGGTGGGGCTGCGTTCGCCCCCTGCCGACCGTTTTGGGATCATGCGGATACCGATCAGCAGTAGGTACAGGCTGCCGGCCCCGAAAAAAAGCAGCCCCAGGGCGGTCGGCTCAAACATGCCGATCGGTTGCAGGCCGTGGCGCTCGGCGATGGAGGAGACCAGGATGTTGGTGGAGGTGCCCACCAGGGTGCAGACCCCGCCGAACATGGAGGCAAAGGAGAGCGGCAGCAGCAGGCGGGCGGCCGAGAAACCGCAGTCTCTGGCGATGGTCAGCATCACCGGCAAAAAGATCGCCACGGCGGCGGTGTTATTGATGAAGGCCGACAAGAGGCCCACCATCAGCATCATCACGACCACCAGCAGCCAGAAACTGATCCGCCCCAGCCGGGCCAGGCTGTTTCCCAGCACGTTGACGGCGCCGGTCTTAAACAGGCCGGCCGACAGCACGAACATGGCACCTACCGTGACTGTGGCCGGGTTGCTGAAGCCGCCGATGGCATCTTCGGGCGAGATCATACCGGACAGCAACATGGCGCCCATGATGATCATGGCGGTCAGATCAACCGGTAGCCGTTCGGTGGCGAACAGGATCACGGCGGAGAGTACCAGTCCGCATACCAGCGCGATTTCGAGGGTCATGGTGCAAGCACCGCGTTCATGGTTTGACCTGCGTGATCCGGTGGGCTGGGGGCTGGTAGTCCGAGGGCAGGTAGTCGGCCGGTATGGTGGTCATATTGCCGTCCCGCAGGGTGCTGTAGTGGGGCGACATGATCTCCACCCCGGCCTCGTTGAAATGGTCCTGGATATTGGCGTGCAGCGCCGAGTAGACCGACGCCATGGACGATGGCGCATCGGTGTAGGCGTTCAACTCGTAGCTGACGTAAAAGTCGTTCAGCGCCGTCTGTAGCACGAAGGGACGAGGCTCGGCCAGTATCCGATCCGTTGCGCCTGCGGCGGCGATCAGCAGTTCATGTACCTGACGCCAGGGCACGTCGTAGCCGATGGTGACGGTGGTGTTCAGGATCAGTTGGGCCGATGAGCTGTAGTTGATGATATGGCTGCCCAGCACCATGGCATTGGGCACGGTGACATCCACGTTTTTGGCAGTGCGGATGCGGGTCACCAAGAGGTTTTTCTCGATCACATCCCCCATGGTGTCGGCGATTTTGACCCGATCGCCGACGCAGAAGGCCCGCATGTAGGTCAGGATCACCCCGGCCACCACGTTGGCAACCGCCGACGACGATCCCAGCGAGAACAGCACCCCCAGAAAGACCGACACCCCCTTGAAGGCCGGCGAATCAGAGCCGGGCAGATAGGGAAAAGCCATCACCACCGCAAAGGCGATGATCAGGAAACGGACGATCTTGAAGCTGGGCAAGGCCCAGTCAGGGTAGAAGCCGGGCAGGGAGATGTTCTGTCGTTCCACTTCACTGAACAGGAAGCGGCTGAAGCGGATCACATAATGGGTGCAGATGGCAATTACCGCCACAAAGAACAGGTTGGGCAGGTAGGCGGTTACCCCGTGCCAGACCTTGACGACCGGCGTTTCAATGTAGTCGAACAGACGGTCTGCCAGGCCGGCTGTCCAGGGGAAGAAGCTCAAGACCAGCGGGATGTACAGGTAGAACAGGCCAAGCACCAGCAGGATGCGGCAGAAGCGCAGCACGGAGAGCAACATGGCCACGGCACGATCCTCGTGCAGCAGTTCAATGCTCTGGAAGCGGATGGTGCGGATGCGGGTGCCGCGCCATGCTTCGATCTGGGCGGCAAGACGGGGGAAAAAGCGTCTGATCAATGCAAGCAAGGTTGCCAGGACCACGGTAACGGCCAGGGCCTTGGCTGCGTCAATTGCCAGGGTACGACCACTGCGGGCCGTGCGGTAGTCGTTGATGGCCTGACGGATCAGGGCGGCCCGTTCCTTTGCTAGGTGCTGGCGTTGTGTATTGTTGGCAGCGGCGTCCTGCTCGGTGATCGTCAACAGCACCTGATCCTGGACCATAATGTCGCTGGTAGTGTCATGGTCGGCCACGCTGATGCTGTCGGTCGAAAGCTGGCGGTTAGTGGCCAGATTTTTCAGACGGTTGCTGATGGCCTGTGCCCGATCGGCAGGGGTGAAGGAGAGCACACCGCTGGCGATGGTAAAGACTACTTTCCCGTCCAGCAGCACCGGCGCAGCGGTCTGGGTCAGGGGCGCGTTGGCCGGTGGGGGCGCGGCATCCAGCGGAGCGCTGCTGATGAGCAGGGCCAGCAGGCAGCTGAGCAGGGGGTGCAGCAGCATGGTGAGTGTCCTTTCGTCGTGTACGTCTGCGCGGTGACGGCAGATCCTGTTAGGCGTTCTCGGTGGCGGCCTGTGTCTGCAGCGGGGTGCGGAAGCGCAGGTCCAGCTGCCGATAGGGGATCTCAATCCCCTGGGCGGTCAGTTTTTTATAGAGCGCGGTGTTGAGGTTGCTGATCAACACACCTTTGCGGTGGATCAGGGTGGTGCTCCAGACCCGCAGTTCAAACTCCAGGCCCTGTTCACCAAAAGCCATCAGCCGGGTACCGGGCGGCGGAGTCTGCAGGACATCAGGGTCCTGCTGGGCAACCTCCAGCAGCAGACCGGTCACCTGGTCGATGTCGCTGCCGTAGGCCACGGTCACCGGAATCTTGAAGCGTACCTTGCGGTCGTTGTGGCTCCAGTTGATCACATCTTCGGTGATGAATTTCGAGTTGGGCACGATGATCGAGATGTTATCGTTGGTCACCACGGTGGTGCTGCGGCCGCCGATCTGGACCACATCACCTTCAACATCGCCCACCACGATCCGGTCTCCCACCTTGATCGGTCGCTCAAACAGAATGATCAGGCCGCTGATGAAGTTGTTGACGATGTTCTGCAGGCCAAAGCCGAGGCCGATACCGACGGCGCCGGCCAGTACGTTGAGGGCGGTCAGGTCGATACCGGCGGTCTGCAGGATCACCGCAAAGCCCACCACCAGCACCAGGTAGCGTACAATGGAGCCGATGGCCTGGCGCGCCCCCACCTCCATCTTGGTGCGCACCAGCAGCCGGTCGGCGATCAGCACTCGCAGTTTGCCCGACAGCCAGAACAGCAGCAACAACAGGATGATCAGCTTGACGATCATCTCCAGCGTGATTGGTGTGGCCCCCAGCTTGAGCAGCGTGGTGTCCAGCGCGGAACTGGATTGATCCAACAGGCGTTGCACGGTGGTCATGGCGCGGTCCTTTCAGGCGTCAGGTGCTAGTCACTGCCTCCCAGCAGCTGACGGGCGGCGGTCTGGACCGGATCCCAGACCGGCGAGAAGGGCGGGGCGTAGGACAGATCAAGATCAACAATCTGCTGCACCGTCATGGCGGCGGTGATGGCGGTGGCCAGCACGTCAATCCGCTTGGCGGCCCCTTCCAGGCCGACGATCTGGCCTCCCAGCAGGCGCCCGGTGCCCTGTTCGGCCAGCAGCTTGACCGTGATCCAGCCTGCGCCGGGGTAGTAGCCGGCCCGGGTCTTGCTCTTGATCGTGGCGCTCCGGTAGAGCAGCCCCAGTTGTTGCAGCTCCCGCTCCATCAGGCCGGTGCGGGCCACTTCGTACTTGCAGATCTTGCTGACCGCCGTGCCGACCACGCCGGGAAAGGTGGCGTAGCCGCCGGCCAGGTTGATGCCGGCCACACTGCCCTGCTTGTTGGCCACGGTGCCCAGGGCCACATGGAACGGCCTGCGGCTCACCAGATGGAAACTCTCGGCACAGTCGCCGGCAGCCCAGACTCCTGGCGCCGAGGTCTGCATGCGGGGATTGACCCGGATCGAGCCTTTTTCGCCCAGCGTTATGCCGGCTGCTGCGGCCAAGGCTGTGTTGGGACGGGTACCGAGGCCGACGATCACCAGTTCGGCCGGCAGGGTGCGCTGGTCGGTCACCACGCCGCTCACCAGGCCGTTAGCAGACTCGTAGCCGGTCAGTGATTCGTTCAGATACAGCTCAACCCCGATCTCCCGCAGGGCGTCCGAGACTAAGGCTCCCATGTCCGGGTCCAAGGTGCCCATCACCTGTTCGCCCCGTTCCACCAGCGACACCTGCAGTCCCTGGCGTACCAGGGCCTCGGCCATCTCCAGGCCAATGTAGCCACCACCCACCACCACCGCCCGGCGGGGCAACTGCCGGTCCATGAACTGCTGCACCCGGATGCCGCTGGCCAGGGTGGAGAGGCCGAAGATACCGTCGGCATCGCTGTTTGCCAGTTTAGGGAAGATCGCCTCGGCGCCGGTGGCGATCAACAGCTGATCATAGGGTTCCCAGCTATCCTTGGCGTCGGCCAGGTTGCGTACCCGCACCCGTTGCTTGGTCAGGTCCAGTTCGGTCACCTCGTGGTCGGTGCGGGCGTCGATGTTGTATTTTTCGCGGAACTTCTGCGGACTGCGGGCCACCAGTTTTTCAGGCCCGTCCACCAGACCGGCGATGAAGTAGGGCATGCCGCAGGCCGAGTAGGAGGTGTGGGGGCTGCGCTCAAAGACCACAATCTCCCGCGCGGGGTCTTCCCTTCTGACCTTGGATGCGGCACTCATACCGGCGGCATCGCCGCCGATCACTACCAGACGTTGTTGTGTCATGCTATATCCCCTTGTACTGTTTGGTATCAGTTTACATCATTTGCCCCAGGCGGTAGCGCTGTTGCAGCAGTTGCTGAAAGGAGTGCACCCCTTCCAGGGCGCTACGCAGGCGTCCCAGCTCCATCCGGTTCAGGTCGGCGATCATGATCAGGTTGTCCGGTTTTCGGCCGGCCCGCAGATCGTCCACCTGACTGCGCAGCCGGAACTGTACCAGGCTGTCGTAGACCGCCGTCAGGGCCTTGGCCTCCTGCGGGCTCCCA
>Ga0074197_1000591_pt1 | contig 41622 bp, 36 predicted proteins | sample EPASupsiteSAE305_FD_64526 | JGI IMG/M metagenome (GOLD analysis project Ga0074197, IMG submission 64526) | Bioremediated contaminated groundwater microbial communities from EPA Superfund site, New Mexico - SAE3-05 reassembly with SPADES | ecosystem: Environmental > Aquatic > Deep subsurface >...
AGAATGCCTCTGGTGGGGGTGCCTCATATGGAAGGCCATCTGCTGGCCGGTTTTCTGGAACAGCCGGTACTGTTTCCCTTTTTGGCTCTGGTGGTTTCCGGTGGGCATACCCATCTCTATCGGGTGGATGGTATTGGTCGCTATCGTATTCTGGGACGCACCATTGATGATGCGGTTGGAGAGGCCTATGACAAGACTGCAACTCTGCTGGGGCTTGGTTATCCCGGCGGTGCCTTGATCGACAAACTGGCACAACAGGGCAGCCCGACAGCAGTGAAATTCCCCCGTCCGCTGCTGCATGACAAAACCCTTAATTTTAGCTTCAGTGGACTTAAAACAGCTGTGCTGACCCACCTGAAGAAACAATCTCATACTCCTGAAGGTGCAGAGCTGCATGATCTCTGTGCCTCGTTTCAGGCTGCAGTCTGTGAGGTGCTGGTAAAGAAGACCGAGGCTGCCTTGAAGCAGGAAGGGCTGCAACGTCTGGTGGTGGGCGGTGGTGTGGCCTGCAACAGCGGCCTGCGCCTTGCTATGCAGCAGTTGGCAACCCGCCTCAAGATTGAGCTGCAGATACCGCCGCCTGTGTTATGCGGTGATAATGCTGCCATGCTGGCTGTGGCCGGTGATGCCTACCTCACAGCCGGGTGTCTGGATGACCTTGCCATGGATGCAATTGCCACCTGGCCCCTTGATCAGGTTGCACGCTGGGAGCAGTTGCCATGAACCAGTCTTTTCCACGTCCCCGCAAGTCCCTGGGACAAAACTTTCTCAGTGACCATAATATTATCAGAAAGATCCTGACTGCAGCGCAGCTGCAGCCAACTGACCATGTGCTTGAGGTTGGGCCGGGCAGGGGGGCATTAACAGAACTACTGGCTGCGCAAGCCGGACACCTGGTGGCAGTGGAGTTTGATCGTGATCTGGCTGCGTTGCTGCGTGAGCGGTTTGCAGGACAGCAGCAGGTGATGATCCATGAGCAGGATATTCTGAAGGTTGATTTTGAACAGCTGCTGGGCAGTCACACGTATAAGGTGGTGGCTAACCTGCCGTACAATATCTCAACCCCGGTGCTGTTCAGGTTTCTTGAAGAACGACAACGTTTTTCCCGGCTGGTGGTTATGCTGCAGAAAGAGGTGGGTGAGCGTCTGGCAGCACAGCCTGACTGCAGCGATTATGGCATTCTGACGGTGCTGTTCCGCCAGTGGTTTGAGGTGAAGCGTGAGTTTCTGGTGCCGCCGGGCTGTTTCTTTCCGCCACCCAAGGTGGATTCTGTGGTGATCAGCCTGACACCGCTGGCTGCTTCACGGGTTGAGGTGGGTAATCAGGCACTGTTTGAACGGCTGGTAAAGGCTGCCTTTGGCATGCGGCGCAAGACACTCTGGAACTGTCTGAAAAGTGGTGGTCTGGCAGAACCGGAGCAGCTTGAACAGGTGCTGTTGTCCTGCTCCATTGATGGCAAGCGTCGCGGTGAGACTCTTGCTATTGAAGAGTTTGCTCTGTTGTCACGAACCCTTTCGATGCTGCTTGGGCTATAAAAAAAGCCGCCTGCTTTTCAGCGGCGGCTTTTGGTCAATGGAGCAGATTGGGTTATTTCTTCTTTGCGCGGGGAGCTGCAGCCTTTGGAGCTTTTGCAGCAGGAGCTTTGGGGGCTTTTGCCGGAGCCGCCTTTGGAGCTTTTGGCGTCACTGGCTTTTGAGCCTTTACCGGAGCCGCCTTTGGTGCCTTTTCCGGTACCGCTTTCTTTGCTTCCAGATTAGCCATGCGGGTTGCCCGACCTTTTGCCAGCTTTTCACCAAGGTTGTTGTCGATAGCCGACTGACGCCGGGCTTCCGAGTAGTTTTTAGCAGCCAGAGGGGTGCCGCTGGCAATGCCAAACTGTTTACGATATTCGCTGGCCTTCAGTCCGTGGGCCTGCTTCAGGTGGCGGGAAAGGGTCTTAAAACCGCCTTTACCACAGATCAGACAGATGATTTGATCTTTCTGAATTGATTTTTTGGGAGAGATGGCCGGAGCAGCTTCTTTAACAACAGCTTCTTCACCGGCAGCTATATCAGAATCAAGATTTTTTAACGCTGCATAGACTTTTTGAATCTCTTGTAACAGTTCATCAGAACTCATTTCAACTGTTCCAGCGTGTGAAGATACAATGTTAGCGGTTAATTCAACCAGTATTGATGACATGTTTCCTCCATATTTGAGCTGCTTGTTTTAATTGCTGATTCCCTCTAACAGTATACAATTGGTAAATCAAGCTGTTTCTTATTAACCTGCTGCAATATGCCTGAAAAAAAGTTTGACCGTGCTAATATTCTTCTGGTAGTTAAAATCTCTTGTACGTTGATTTTGTCTGAGGTGATTGAGTATGCCGTATATTGTGATTGAAGAAGACCGCTGCAAAGGCTGCGGCTTGTGTACCATTGCCTGCCCTAAAAAACTGGTGAGTTTAAGCAGCCAGCCCAACGCACTTGGCTATACGCTGGCAGTATTCAACAATCCTGAAAACTGTACCGGTTGTAGTCTCTGTGCCGAGATGTGCCCGGATGTTGCCATTACTGTGTTCAAGGAAGATAACTAGATGACTGCGCTGAAACGAAAGTTTGTCAAAGGTAATGAAGCGGTTGCCATGGCTGCCATTGAGGCAGGGGTGCAGTGTTATTTCGGCTATCCGATCACTCCCCAGAGCGATATCCCTGAATATCTTTCCCGTGAACTTCCTAAAACAGGTGGCACCTTTATTCAGGTGGAGAGTGAGATCGGCGCTATCAACATGGTGCTGGGAGCCTCGGCCTGCGGTGTGCGGGCCATGACCTCCTCCTCCGGCCCAGGCATTTCGCTCAAGCAGGAAGGGATCTCCTACATGGCCGGCTCTGAGCTGCCTGGCGTGATTGTTGATATCATGCGCTCCGGTCCGGGACTGGGCGGCATTGACGCATCCCAGGCTGACTACCATCAGGCCACCAAAGGGGGCGGCCATGGCGGCTACCGGATTATCGTGCTGGCTCCCAACTCTGGACAGGAGATGTATGACCTGACCATGCTGGCCTTTGACCTGTCAGATCAGTACCGGATGCCGGCCATGGTGCTGGCTGATTCTGTGCTGGGCCAGATGAAGGAATCGATTGTTCCCAATCCCCGTCCTAAAGCCGATCTGCCTGCCAAGGACTGGGCAGTGCGTGGTACTGGCGGCGGTCAGCAGAATGTGGTCAAATCACTCTATCTGGGCGATGGCGAGATGGAGAAGTTTCACTGGAAGATGCATGCCCGCTATCAGGAGCTGGCAGACAAGGAGTCCCGCTGGGAAGCGTTTGCAACTGATGATGCAGAGCTGATCGTAACCGCCTTTGGTTGCACCTCCCGTATTGCCCGAACTGCCGTTGAAATGGCCCGTGCAGAAGGGATCAAGGTCGGTCTGATGCGGCCGATCACCCTGTTCCCGTTTCCGAAAAAGGCCTATGCCGATCTGTCCAGTCACTGCAAAAAATGGCTAACCATAGAGCTTTCAACTGGCCAGATGGTGGATGATGTTCGCCTGTCTGTTGCACGGGATGCTGAGGTGGAGTTCTATGGCCGCCCGCCAGGGGCAGGCTCGTTGCCCACCCCGGAAGAGCTGTTTACCCAGATCAAGAAATTCTGTTAAGGACGTATGTATATGAAGCAGGTATTTTCCAAACCGGTTAGTTTGAAAGATGTTCAGACCCATTTCTGCCCCGGCTGTCACCATGGTTCAATCCACCGTCTGGTGGCTGAGGCCATGGACAGCTTTGGAATTGCCGACAAGACCATTGGCTGCGCCTCAGTGGGTTGCTCGGTGTTCCTGTACGGCTACTTCAATATTGATGTGGTGGAATCGCCCCATGGTCGTGCTCCGGCGGTGGCCACCGGTGTCAAGCGGGCCCGGCCGGACCGGATCGTGTTCACCTACCAGGGAGACGGCGATCTGGCTGCCATCGGCACCTCCGAGATTATCCATGCTGCCAACCGTGGTGAGAAGATCACCGTGATCTTTGTCAACAACACCACCTACGGCATGACCGGTGGTCAGATGGCTCCTACGAGTCTGCCAGGCCAGAAAACATCTACTTCACCCAATGGCAGGGATGTGGCCAACGACGGCAAGCCGTTCAAGATGGCAGAGCTGCTGTCCAACCTGGATGGAGTGGCCTATTCGGCCAGGGTGGCCCTGAACAGTCCCAGGAATGTGCTGCAGGCCAAGAAGATCATCAAAAATGCCTTTCAGTATCAGGTGGAAGGCAAGGGTTTTGCCTTTATTGAGGCGCTGGCAGCCTGTCCCACCAACTGGGGCATGAATCCGCTGGCAGCCAATGAGCGGGTGGGCAGTGAAATGATCCCCTACTTCCCGCTGGGTGTCTTTAAAAACAACGAAAACCTGTAACTGGAGTAAAATATATGCGTTATGATCTCTTTTTTGCAGGATACGGCGGCCAGGGTGTGCTGCTGGCCGGTAACCTGCTTTCCTATGCGGCCATTCGTGAAGGTAAAAACGTCTCTTTTTTTCCGGCTTACGGCGTGGAAAAACGGGGCGGGGCAGCCATGTGTACCGTGGTGTTTGCCGATGGCGAGACCGGTTCACCGGTGGTTGGTGAGCCTTCTGTCTCCGTGATACTGAATCAGCTTTCCTTTGATAAGTATGCCGCAAAGGTTAAGCAGGGGGGCATCTGTCTGGTTAACAGCTCGCTGGTTGAACTTGCCGGAGTCACCCTGGAGGGGCGGGAACTGCTTGCCATTCCGATGAACCAGATTGCCATTGAACTGGGTGATGTGCGGATGGTGAACATGGTGGCCTGCGGTGCCTATGCCGCTGCGACCGGCGCTCTTGCGTTGGAATCGCTGCAGGAAGCGCTGAAGGATGCCCTGCCGGAGCGTAACCATAAACTGATTCCTGCCAACATCAAGGCGATTGAGGCAGGGGCTGCTGCTGTTTTTTCTGCACGAAAAGCTTGACTCGCGGCTGATAGTTTGGTATTTAACTTTTCTCTTTTTTAGGGGTGTCGCCAAGCGGTAAGGCACCGGATTTTGATTCCGGCATTCCTAGGTTCGAATCCTGGCACCCCTGCCATAACAAAAACAGGCACTTACGTTAATCGCGTAGGTGCCTTTTTTGTTTGCCTCATACCACTAATAACGGTATTCTGCGGGCCGATGATGACTCTTAGACCAATGATTGAGGCTGATCTTGCTGAGGTATTACGCATTGAACAGGCCTGTTTTCCCCGTGCCTGGACCAGAGAACACTTTCTTGCAGAGATCTGCTCGGAACGTGGTACACCGGTGGTTGCCGAGCTTGATGGTCAGCTGGCCGGCTTTCTCTGTCTGACCGTGCTGTTGGACGAGGCGGAGATTCTGGATGTTGCGGTAGATCCTGCTCTGCAGCGTAGCGGCATAGGGGTAGCCTTGCTGACCTGGGCTTACAATGAGGCGGTACGGCAAGGGGCTGCGTTGCTGAGGTTGGAGGTACGGGCCACCAGTATTCCGGCCATTGCCCTCTACGAACGGTTTGGTTTTGTCAGAAGCGGTTTAAGGAAGGCGTATTACGAACAGGGTATTGATGCCCTGTTGATGGATAAAAACCTCATTGGGGAGGATGTAGATGCAGTTTAAGGCCATGATTCTTGATAATGCCGAGGTGTCACCCGGCTACTGGCGGATGCGGATGACCGCACCGACTGAGATGCTTGCAGCCAAGCCGGGGCAGTTTGTGATGGTGCGGGTTAATCCATCAATCGACCCGTTGATCCGGCGCCCCTTTGGTGTCTTTGATGTGGGAATGCACCAGCCAGCCTACACCGGCGCGGTTGCCCAGCCCTACCTGGAGATCCTCTACCGTGTGGTGGGTAAGGGAACCGGTATGCTTTCTGATCTGCATGAAAATGATATTCTGGATGTTCTCGGGCCGCTGGGCAGCGGGTTTGACAACGGTCCGGCTGGTGAGGAGAAGTTGATTGTTGGCGGTGGTGTTGGCCTGGCTCCGCTCTATCTACTGGCAAAAGAGCTGGTTAAGGATTCGCCGGTGCGCCTGTTTGCCGGTGGCAGAACCAAGGATGACGTGCTCTGTATCACCGAGTTTGAGCGGTTGGGTGTGGAGTGCTACACCGCAACCGAGGATGGATCGCTGGGTGAGTGTGGTCTGGTTACCAAGGTGCTGGAGCAGCGTCTGGATGCAACCGAAAACAAGGGGCAGATCTTTGCCTGTGGTCCCCACGGTATGCTGAAGGCGGTGGCAGCTATTGGAGCCAAGCGGAGTGTGAAAACCCAGGTCTCGCTGGAAGGGTACATGGCCTGCGGCATGGGGGCCTGTCTGGGCTGCGTCTGTCAGGGGGCTGAGCATAGTGCTGAAAATCCTGACTACCGTTGTGTCTGTACTGAAGGTCCGGTCTTTGAGGCTGCTGAATTGAAGTGGGAGGTGGCCTGATATGAAACCTGATATGTCAGTTGAGATCGGCAGTCTTAAGCTGCGCAACCCGGTCATGACCGCCTCCGGCACCTTTGGCTATGGTGAGGAGTTCAGCCAGTATGTTGATCTGGAAAAGATCGGTGCCTTTGTCACCAAGGGGCTGTCCTTAAAGCCCCGTGCCGGTAATCCCACCCCCCGGATTGTGGAGACGCCGGGCGGTATGCTGAACGCCATCGGCCTGCAGAACGTGGGGATTGACGCCTTTATCCAGAAAAAGGTGCCGTTCCTGCGTTCGGTCAACACCCCGGCCATTGCCAACTTCTTTGGCTACACCCCGGATGAGTATGCTGAGCTGGCTAGCCGTCTGGATGCCATCCCGGAGGTTGCAGCCCTTGAGGTGAACATCTCCTGCCCCAATGTCAAACAGGGCGGGATTGTGTTTGGCACTGATCCAAACTGTGCTGCCAGCGTCGTTGCTGCCTGTCGTGCTGCCACAAAAAAGACCCTGATCGTCAAGCTCTCTCCCAATGTGACCGATATTGTAGAAATGGCCCAGGCCTGCGAAGGGGCAGGGGCAGATGCACTGTCCGTGATCAATACCCTGACCGGTATGGCCATTGATCTGGAGCGTCGCAGACCGGTGCTGGCCAATGTTACCGGTGGACTGTCGGGCCCTGCCATCAAACCGATTGCCCTGCGGATGGTCTGGCAGGTGGCCAGGGCGGTCAAGATACCGGTGATCGGTATTGGCGGCATCATGTCGGCAACCGATGCCCTGGAGTTCATCCTGGCCGGTGCTACAGCGGTACAGGTGGGTACTGCCAGCTTTGTGAACCCTGGTGCAGCTCAGGAGATTGCTGAAGGAATGGAACAGTGGCTGGCTGAGCATGGCATTGCTGATATCAAAAGTCTGATCGGCGCTTTGGAGGGGTAGGATGGCGAATTCAGCAGCACAACAGCTTAATCAGGGGATGCTTTCACTGGTGGATCTGAATTTTATTCTGGTCAACAAGCTGGTTGTGCTGGTGGTGGTGATTGTGTTCTTTGTCACGGTTACTGTGGTTCGCCGGGTGCAGGGCAAGTCGCTTTCTTCTCAGGCTCCGACGGCACTCAAGCTCTCTTTGCTGGGGTTGGTACTACTCTATTTTGAGGCCACGCTTACCGGGTATCCAAACTATAGTCTTATGCTTGCTCGGCTGCAGAGTGTGATCGTTTTGATCTGTCTGGCCAAGCTGGTGATTTACGTGCTGGTGGATATGGTGCTCAGTCTGCGGCGGCATGGTGATGTGCCGATGTTGCTGCGGGATGCCATCCGTCTGGCAGTTTATCTGGCTGCAGGTATCGTCTCTTTGCGGTTGGTCTTTCAGGTGGATCTGTCTGCAGTGATTACCACCACCACGGTGCTTACTGCAGCCATTGCCTTTGCCATGCAGACCACACTTTCCAATGCCTTTTACGGTTTTACGGTCCAGATTGATCCGCTGATGACCAGGGGCAACTGGATAACAATTCCTGAAAAAAACCTGTTTGGTGAGATCGTCAACGTCGGTTTCCGTTATATCACCCTGCGCACTCTGGACAACAATCAGGTGCTGGTGCCCAATGCGGTTGTGGTCCAAAGCGTGGTGACCACCCACGGCTCCATCAAGGAAGCGGCTCAGGAGCGGGCTGCGCTGACCCTGACCATTGGCCTGCCCTATGAACTGCCTCCTGAACAGGCAAAAACGTTGCTGTTGCAGGTTCTGCAGGAAGAACGTCTGGTGCTGGATGAACCACAGCCAGTAGTCCGTCTCCAGACCATGAATGACAGCAGCATTGTCTATCTGCTCAAGTTCTGGTTGACAGATCCGGCTCAGCGTAATCTGGTTCTCTCAGAACTCCAGACCAAGGCCTGGTATGCGGTGCATCGTTCCGGTTGGAGTTTCCCCTTTCCCCATCGTCAACTGGTTACTGCCCCCCTTAAAGAATCATTTCCCAACCAGCGTGATGAAATACTGGCAGGGGTGCGCCAATCCCATCTGTTTGATGTTTTGACTGCTGATGAGGTTGCCCACTTTGTGGACAGTGCAAAAATGCGTAGTTTTGCACCTGGCGAGGCTGCGGTCAGACAGGGGGATGCAGGCAGTTCTCTGTTCTTTGTGCTGCGTGGCGAAATGTCGGTTGAGGTTGACGGAATCGAAGTCGCACGGCTGGGGCAGGGCAGGATGTTTGGCGAGATGTCACTTTTGACCGGTGAGCCTCGCAAGGCAACGGTACGGGCATGCACTGAGGCGATTCTTGCGGAGCTTTCCAAGTCCGTCATAGCCGAGCTGATGGATAATAATGATAAACTGATGGATCGGCTGGGTGAGGCATTATCACGGCATACAGCCAGCAATCAACTGCAGCAGGAACAACAGGTGGAGTCTGGCGCAGGTGAACGCAGCCCGGTGGATTATCTGAAGCGCCTCAGGGATTTCTTTGGAAAGGGGTAGCCCATGTTAGCGGTTGAAGAACTATTGAAACGCTATTGCAGTCCCAAAACAGTGGCGATCCTGATGATCCATGGCAAGATGGTGGCTGGTAAAGCGCTTTCTGCCTGTGCAGCAGTTAACGCAGATTCAGAAACCCGCCGTCTGATTATAGAGGCTGCCTATCTGCATGATATTGGCGTCTGCAAGGTAGATGCGCCGGATATTGCCTGCCATGGTGCGGAACCGTATATTCGCCACGGCGTGTTAGGTAAAGAGCTGCTTGATGCAGAGGGATTGCCCCTGCATGCCCTGATCTGTGAACGTCATACCGGAGTGGGGCTTACGGTTAAGGATATAACCAGCCAGAACCTGCCGCTGCCACAGCGGGATATGACCCCGGAAACCCTGGCAGAGCGGATCATCTGCTATGCTGACCTGTTTTTTTCAAAGAATCCGGATCGGCTTGAAAAGGAAAAGCCAGTGGATAAAATCAGGAAAAACCTGGCGAAGTTTGGTGACGACAAGGTTGCCATTTTTGAAGCCTGGCAACGGGAGTTTGGCGAATAGTAAAAAACCTCCCCGGGAGAAGGCGGGGAGGCAAAGTGCTGGAAGTACCCTGACAGTACATCCACCACATGAAGTATTTTGCTGTACTGCTGGCGGCCCGTTGCGGGCCGCCTTTTTTGTGGGAGAGGTTAGAATTTGTAGGCTACGGTCATATAACCGACATGTGCTTCATAGTTCGGGTTTGCATAAGCACCGGTAAACATAACTCCGGCAGTTTTTGCAATCATGTAGTCATAATTGGTGTAATGATCATCACTGTACCTCAGGTTTTCGTACAGATAGCCAAGACCAACGTTCAGGCTCTTGGTTATGTTGTACTTAAGCTTGGCTGCAAAGGAGTGTTTGGTATAGCTGTCAACGTCATTATTGCTGACCAGAAGTGGCGCTGCTGTAACGGCACCGGCATTTGCAGAGAAGTCTTCTGATCCTTTTGCTTTGTCATAGCGGTAGTCACCGGAAAGGGTCAGCTTGTCTTTGATGAGAGTGATATCAGTGTTCAGGCCAAAGGCGTAGTTAACATCATTGCGATCCGAGGTCCAGTTGTAGGCAGTATTGGCAATATCAGGCCCAAAAGGATTAGCATCTGCTGAAGCTACAAAATAACGATGCTTTGAATTGTTATCGACCAGTTCAAGGTCAAAGAACGGATTGAACTTAACGATACCGGCTGAATAGCTTGCATCAACATACAGCTCATGTCTGGTGTCTTTCTGGGTGCCAAGGACTGATTTGGTGTAATCGTTGATTTTGTAGCTGTACTCGGTTGAGAAAGAAAGATTGTCAAGTGGATCAAAGTCAAGGCCCATTTTGATGTTGTGCTGGTTTTTATCGGCAGTATCAACCGGACGCCACCATTGCCTGATGACGGATGAATCTGTTGCGGATGCAAACAGGTCTCCTCTGAAGTCACTGGTGCGGTTTAGGTACTGGTAACGCAACTTGGCAGACATCCAGTCAAAAAGACTGTTTTTGACCTGGGCATACAGAATGTGGTCCTTGGTGTGTGGCGCATCGGTCCGGGCACTGTTGTAGGTTGCCCCAAAAATTCCAAAGTTCATGGCCCGGTTGACTTGAAGGTACTCATAGCCCGCAGACAGTTTTGTTTTTGCAGGAAGTTTATAGCTGAGATCCAGACCACCGTTTACTTTGTTATAATCAAATTTTTCTGTTGCGGTGGTCGCTGTTGCTGCTGTACCACCGTAAATGCCGGTGGGAGACAGGTTCTTCTTGCTTAAAAGATTCAGATAGAGTTTGACGTCCATCGGCTTGATGGGGGTTGTGGTGATCGCTGCCGATGCCGTCGTATAGGTCAGTTTGCCGCCAAAATTGCCACCAAAGTTATTGAGTGATTCCGTTAGAGCAATATCGTTACTACTTTCAGAATAGCTTGCTCTGGCCGTAAATGTGGTGTCCCAGAATGGCATACGGTACATGAGGTTGCCGCCAACCTTGTAGTACATGCTGTCTGGAGCAAGATAGACGATGGTTGTTGACGGGTTGGTATAGCTGTGCGTAAAGGTCTTGTTGCTGTTGGTGAAATTACTAATGGTGCCATCAAAAGTAACAATCAGATTTTTTGAGCGATAGCCTGTAGTTAAGTACGCATTGTCCGTCACGTAATCAATGGGTGCCGGTAGTTCTTTTTGCTGGGTAACATACGTACCTATCGGCAACAACCCCCGGGTTTCATTGCGCTCTACTCTGGCGTTGAAGAAGAAAGGGCTGTGGAATGAGAATTCCATTTCACCGCCATAGTTTTTTCTGTTGATCGTGTAGTCAAACGGGGTGCTTCCGGCAATCAATCCGTATGCGGCTGCATAGGTGGCACCACTGGTAACAGGTGCTGTCAAGGTGGTTGAGCCGACTCCGGTATATATTGATTTGGCACCAAAAGTCAGGTTGTGAGGAGTTTCATCATAAAATAGCGAGTATTTGAATTCATCCTGTTTACCTGCTTTAACCAGGAAACTCTGGTCGTTGCGTGTCTTGTTTGAATCGCTGTTGTAGCCAAAGTTTTTGCCTTCGAGGTAGAAAAAGTAATCTTTGCCGTAGTAGTCAAGCAGTATATTTCCTGTTACGCCGGTACCAAGATCTCTATACTCATAAAATTTGGTCTTGTTACCGTGAATTTCTGTGTAGTTGCCGCCAAGCTCAACATTTCCAACAAATTCATCGGCAAGTGCAGGTGCGGTACAGGCAGTCACTGCCATGAGAGACGTTATTAGTACTCGTTTCATTGAAAGCCTCCTCCTTTATCGAATGAATCGTTTGCCGTTAGAACCAGGGGCGTTGCTGCCGTGGATGGTGCCGTGGCATCCGGTACAACCACGAGCCAGGCCTCCACGACCTGCACTGGCAGAGCCGCCGAATACGGCTTGTCCACCATAGGGGGTGCCTGGATGACGAGACCAGTCATGGCAGCTTTGGCAAAGCTGTGGCTGCTTTTCTTTCAAGAGTTTGGCAGCTTTGGTGCCGTGGCTTCCGTGGCACTTTGTGCAGTCTTCTTCAACAGGAGGGTGTTCCCAGACATAGGGGCCGCGCTTGTCGGCATGGCACTTGTAGCAGAGCTGGTTCACGTTTTCGGCCTTAAGCATGCCGTGTCCCAAAGATCCGTGGGGATTGTGGCAATCGGAACAGCTCACCTTGCCTTCGATGATCGGGTGATGTGAAAACTTGTTGGCTTGAGACTTTATGTCTTTGTGACACTGGAAGCATGATTCTGGCTGCTTGGCGTATGGCTTGGGATTCTTGTGGACGGTGTGGCACGATACACAGGTGACGTCATTCTTCTTGTGGTAGGAGCTGTCCCAGAACATTAATTTCTGGTTTTTGCCATGACAGGACTGGCATTGTGCATTTTGCTCTTTTGCACTGACTCCCTTTCCGAATCTGATGATGTTGCTTTTTGATGGATTGGCGATGTGGGCATCGCCGCCACCGTGGCAAGAGAGGCAATCCTTACCTGCTTTGCCGTGCAGTGTAGACTTGTGCTTGGCGGCGATGTCTGCATGGCAGGTCGCACACTTTTCGTTGGCAAGGGCTGTGCCTGCGAACAGCAGGAGCGCAGTTGCGGCTAGCATTGATAGTCTTACGAACATTCGTGGCATACGTTTTCCTCCTGTGGTGATCGTTCTACAAAAAAGATGGGTGAACTTCTTTGCTTCAGGTGCTTCCGTTCAAACAGCGATTATCCTCCTTCAAATTTTAGTGGTATTGGTTGCCGTTAATTTACTAGCTGTTGAATTATTAGAATTCTAATGGTGTTTAGCAATGGATGTGCCATTGTGCTGTGTGTTTTGTAACATCATTATTTCATTGTGCTATTTTGGGGAGATGGCTGACCAGGCAGGTTTGGTAAGAAGTTTTGCGGGATTGTGCAGGGGGTTGTGTTCAAAATACAACAGTAGGTTTTGCTAGCATGGCCCTATTTCATTAAATTGAACGTAAATGGACTGGTTTTGGCAAAAATGGCTGTTCAAAATCCGGCGGGTTGTGACGTTGCTATGTTTGTTTTAGATATAAATTAAGTAAAAACAGAGTGTTGCATGTGTGATGGAGAGTGTTCAAAATCCGACAGCGGGTTGGTGCTGAGGAGTAGGGGCGGGTAGGATCAGGCGCAATAGCTGACAAAACGGTCTATGGAAAATGTATGCAGTCAGTCTGGTTTGTGCAGTTGGTATTTTTCAATCTTGCTATAGAGGGTGCCACGTGCAATATCCAGTGCCTCTGCAGCCATTTTCAGGTTCCAGTTTGATGCTTCAAGTGCCTTCTTGATCAGCGCATGTTCGGCTTCAGCAAGGGTTGGTGTCGTAACGTGGTTCACCGGCACAACAGATGGTTCTGTTGCTTTCAACTGAGCTGGCAGGAGCTCTCTGGTAAGGCTTTTTTCACGGCAGAAGACAACGGCATGCTCGATAATGTTGGCAAGCTCACGGCAGTTTCCGGGCCAGTCATAGGCATAAAGCAGTTCCATGGCATCCCGGCTAAAACCATTGATCTGTTTGTTGTTGATGGTGCTGAAACGTTCCAGAAAATAGTTGGCAAGCAGGGGAATATCTGACTTACGGTCGCGCAGCGGTGGAGCTTGAAGCGAAACAACATTCAGACGGTAATAGAGGTCCTCACGAAACAGCTTTTCCCTGGCTGCTGCTGCCAGATCCCGGTTTGTGGCACAGATTAAGCGTACATCTGCCTTGATGGTTTCCGAACCACCGACCCGCTGAAAGGTTCCCAGTTCCAGAATCCGTAAAAGAGATACCTGGGTTGTGGGGGAGATATCGCCAATTTCATCCAGAAACAGGGTGCCACCGGTGGCCTGTTCAAAAAAGCCTTTTTTGCGGGTGATGGCACCGGTAAAGGCGCCTTTTTCATGGCCAAACAGCTCACTGCTGATCAGGCCTTCGGCCAATGCAGCGCAGTTGATCTGGACAAATGGTTTGTTGTTGCGGGGGCTTTTGGCATGTATGGCGGCTGCTATTAATTCTTTGCCGGTACCGCTTTCGCCGGTAATCAGAACAGTAGCCATACTCTGAGCAACCTGATTGATCTGTTCGTAGATCTCAAACATCTTGCGGTCCTGGCCGATGATGTTTTCAAAACAGAAGTTTTCTCCCTGGCTGCATCTTTCCGATCTGCCTGACTGAATAGCGGCCTTGTGATCCAGAATGGTCTGGATAGAACGTTTTACCATCTCAAGATCCATCGGTTTCAGCAGATAGTCATACGCCCCTGCCTTCATCGCCTTAACTACTTGAGAGGTTGCATCATCACCGGTCAGCATGATTACAAAGATGTTGGGATATCTATTTTTAATTTCGGTCAGCAGTTCAATCCCATCCATTAACGGCATATTCATGTCGGCAAAAACGATGTCGGCCGTGAAGCTTTCGAGGCGTGAGAGTGCTTCATCACCACTGTTGACCGTTTCTATCTGAAACTGAGGGTCTGTACCTATGCGCGTACGGAATATGCGGCAATAGGCTGGTTCATCATCGACAAAAAGAATACGGGTAAGTGCGCTCATGATGGTGTTTCCTTTGCGCAGATGTTTGTTTGATACTGGGTTGCAGCCGCCTGAATCATGCTTTTAAGCTCACTTCGTTGCCAAGGTTTGGGTAAAAAACCAAAAATTTTCCCCTCTTGCAATGCCTGGGTCACAGCTGTTGTTTCGATAAATCCTGAAAGTATGATCCTGATGGTTTCAGGCCACCTGCAACTGACTTCATTCAGAAATACCAGGCCGTCTGTTTCCGGCATCTGATAGTCTGAAATGATGATGTTAACCGGCTTGTGTTCCAGTAGTTTCAGCGCCTCAGCAGCTGATGAGGCAGCCAGCATCGGAATGCCTTCATTGTGGCAGAACCGCTCAAGGGTTTTCAGGATATGTTCTTCGTCATCAACGCAGAGTATGTGTAGTGTCTCAGACATCATCCACCCCAGCCTTGATCGGCAGCGTGATTGTAAAGGTTGTACCCTGACCCTGGTGGCTTTGTACGCTGATTGTGCCATGGTGGTGCTGAATAATATCAGCAACAATACTGAGCCCCAGACCGGTTCCTTTGTTGATTTCCTTGGTGGTGAAGAACGGTTCGAATATCTGTTGCTGCAACTCATCCGGAATACCGCAGCCGGTGTCGGCAATGCTGATAAAGATATCTGTTGTATCTGACCAGGTACTCACCGTAACCTCTCCCCGTTTATCCAGAGCATGGGCTGCATTGACCAGAATGTTCATAAATGCCTGATTTAACTGCTGAGCCTGACAGTGTATAGCGGGTATAGTACCAAATTTCCGGTGTACCAATGCTTTGTGGCGTAGTTCGTGGTGCGTAATCCTGATTGCGCTTTCCAGGCATTCATTGATATCAGCCCGCTTGTATTCCTGATCATCAACACGGGAAAAGCTACGCAGGTTTTTGACGATATCTCCAACCCTGGCGGCACCCTCTAATGATTCCGCAATCAACGTGCCAAAATCTTCAAAAATGTAATCAATTCCTAACTCATTCCATTTTTTATGGAGCTTTTGTAATGACTCTGGAGACGCTGTTGCCTGAAGTTCTGTCTGTTGGGCTTTGATATAGGTTTGTAAGCGGGATAGATAGATCTGCAGCTCTTCCAGGTTGTTGGTTACAAAGCCAATCGGGTTGTTGATGTCATGGGCAACTCCGGCAGCCAGCAGTCCGATGCTGGCCATTTTATCCTGGTGCAGGATCATTGCCTGGCGGGACTGCAGTTCAGAATGAGCCCGTTCCAGGTCATTACGACCCTTTTCAAGATCCCTTGTCGCCTTTTCGAGATGTTGTGTCCTCTCGTTGATACGATTTTCAAGGTTGGCGTTCAGGTAAACAAGGGCCTCTTCAGCTTTCTGGCGTTCACCAATCTCAGCCTCCAGCAGGTCGTTTGCCTCAGAAGTCTTGCTGATCTCTTCTGACAGCTTTTGCTGTGTTGTCTCTATGGTTTGATTAATCTGGCCAAGTATTCGCCAGGTAAAGGCAAACAGGATCAGGCAGAGAACGCTGCTGCCAAGCACTGCCAGTACAATAAAGTGCTGAAACTGTCTGGCCTGGAGCGTCATGTCATACAAGAGAATAAAATTACCGATTTCGCGCCCACTGTCCTCTTTAAAGGGAAATACCTTGAATGCAAAATGCTTGCTGCCAAGATGGGCGGTATGCCAGCTTCTATCCTGAAGCTGGTTTGGGTCTCTGCTGGTTAACCGGTGCTGCAACGCAGGAGGAATTTGATCCAGGGACTTTGAAACAATAAGCTTGTCTGGAAATTGATTCCAGTTTAGATGCCTGTTGACCCACGAGTATCCAATGGGGGCGGTGTTCTCGCCCAGTAAGGCCTTGTTGATCACCAGAAGATAATCGATATTGTTTATAATTGAGAGATCAGTCAGGATGTCGTTGACGTCAGTTCCCAGTTCGATGTACCCCAGTAACTCAGCCTGGGATTTCCAGGGGATCACCAGACGCAGGGTGAGTGTGCCAAATGGTCCCAGTTCCAGACCATGACTCGTGCTGCCGGTTTCCCGTGCCTGATTCAGGCTGCCTCTGGTTATAAGGTCACTATGCTGATCCGGTTGATGCACCCTTAGAAAATTTTTGCCGGTTGGGTCATGGAAATAGAGATGAGTAATTTTGTTTTTAGAAAATTTTCGTAAATAGAGTTGGGCTTCTGAATAGAGTGCGGTGCGATCTTTGCGACGCATTGCCTGTTTCAGTTTTGGATCGTTGATAATAGTATTGGCTTCGGCATTCATTAACTCGGTTTTTGACACAAGCAAGGCCTTGAAGACCGCTATAGATTCTCCGTGTTCTCTGTTCAGTGTGTTGGAAATGCCATTATTGCGAATGGCAAACAGGGCCAGCAAAAAGCTGCATAGCAGTACCAGAAAGGTAAGTGTCAAAGGGATAAGTATCTGATGGCGTATGTTTGAATGGCTGCTCATAGGCAATGTGTGTCCTGATAATGTTAGAAAATATTATAGTTATTCAGGGCGTTACTTCGCTTGCTGACAAACTTTGAACACTGATCCACTGTGTTGTCAATAGGCCAGTTATTGTTTTCTCGGTCTGGACAGCAGCAGGTCAGCTGCAGTATATGAAATAGAGATGAATATGAGGAGGCAGGCATGATTAAGAGCATGACCGGATATGGCAAGGGCGAGGCAGCAGATACTCAGGGGCGCTGTGTCGTTGAGGTAAAGACGGTAAATAACCGGTATGGTGAGGTGTCGGTCAAGATGCCACGCAGTTTTCTGGCCTATGAGCATGAGGTGCGCAAGGCGGTTGGAGGGCGTGTTAAACGGGGTAAGGCAGATCTGTTTGTGCAGTGGGAGGCTGCAGCAGCTGAGGTGGTGGTGCCGCCGTTGAATCATGCAGTGGCCAAGGGGTATCATCAGGCCTTTCAGGATCTGGCCCATGAACTGCATGTATCTGCAGAAATTCCGCTGTCGTTGATACTGGCACAACGAAATGTGCTGCAGGAGTCTGCCAGTGAAGATCAGGGAGATCTGTTGCCGCTGGTGCTGCAGGCAGTGGGACAGGCCCTTGATGGTCTGGACGGGATGCGGCTGCGTGAGGGCGAAGCACTGCAGGCTGATTTGAAGGCGCGACGTACTGATTTGGCTGCCCTGGTCGCCCAGGTGCGGGAGCGCGCTCCTCAGGTGGTTGACGAGTATCAGCAGAAGCTGCAACAACGGTTGGAAAAGCTACTGGGGGGGACCGAGCTTGATCCCCAGCGGCTGGCACAGGAAGTTGCCCTGCTGGCTGACCGTTGTGATATTACAGAAGAGCTGGTGCGGTTAGAGAGTCACTTTATCCAGTTTGACGAAACCTTGCTGCTGAAGGAGCCGGTAGGTCGCAAGCTTGATTTTCTGATGCAGGAGATCAACCGTGAGGTGAATACCATCGGCTCCAAGGCGAATGATGCAACCATCACCTCGCTGGTGGTGCAGATGAAGGCGGAGTTGGAGAAGATGCGGGAGCAGGTTCAAAACATTGAGTAGAAACGATCTTTTTCCGTTCTGAGCACGTCAGTTTTCTAAATGGCTTGTCAACGTACTGATGGTACGTCTTCGCGCCATTTTTTAACTGCCGCACTCAGAACGAAAAAATCATCGTTCCTGATACTGATGGAGGGTGTATGCAACAAGAAGGTCTCTTAATCGTTATTTCCGCGCCGTCCGGGGCTGGCAAGACAACATTGTGCAATGCTCTGGTCAGTCGCTTTCCGGCCTTGAAAGAATCAATCAGCTATACGACCCGGCAGCCCAGGCAGGGGGAGCAGGATGGGGTTGACTACCATTTTGTCTCGGTTGAGCGTTTCAAGCAGATGATTGCTGAGAACGGTTTTGCCGAGTGGGCAGAGGTGCATGGCAATTTCTATGGAACCGCCATTGCAACCCTGGAGCAGGCCAGGATTGACGGCATTGATATCCTGCTGGATATTGACTGCCAGGGCGCGCGTATCCTTAAGGACCGCGGCATCAACGGCCTGTTTGTCTTTGTGTTGCCACCCAGTATGGCAGAGTTGCGTCGCCGGCTGGAATCCCGTTCCTCCGATGCACGTGAGGTGATTGAGCGACGGATTGCGCGGGCAACCGAGGAGATTCGTGAAGCCCGTTGGTATGATTACATTGTGGTAAATGACCGCCTTGATGAGGCCCATGAAGCATTGGCCTCGATTGTGACCGCTGCTCGCCAGACAACCGGGCGTATGTTGGGGCAGGTGTCGAAAATGTTTGATATTTGAGCTGGTATAGGTATAATCACCACTCCATTACTTGTGTATGGATAAAAGGAGATAAAGACGATGGCACGGGTTACTGTTGAAGATTGCCTTGAAAAAGTGGATAACCGTTTTATGCTGGTCATGATGGCCTCCAAGCGGGTCAAGCAGCTGTATAAAGGGGCTAAACCCCTGATTGACCCCAAAAATAACCGCAATGTGGTTACCGCGCTGCGTGAGATTGCTGCCGGTAAATTTACCGCCGAGTTTATCAGCAAACGCTCTGCATGATTGGATCATCTCTGGAGGCCTGCCGTCTGGTGGTGCCTCCATTTTTGCGTCTTCCCCCGATGTTTATGACTCTGGTCATTCGATAGTACCTATTCTTCATGATACGCCTAAACGATATCCTTGATACGGTTGTTACCTATAACCCGTCTGCTGATCTTAACCTGATCAGAAAGGCCTACGTGTACTGTGCCAAGGTACATCAAGGCCAGACGCGGCTTTCCGGTGAGCCGTATATTATCCATCCTCTGGAAGTTGCTGGACTACTTGCTGGTTTGAAACTGGATGTGCCCAGTATTGTAACCGGTTTCCTGCATGATACCATTGAAGATACCCTGACCACCTCAGAGGAGCTGGCTGAGATGTTTGGCAAGGAGGTCGCCGAACTGGTTGACGGGGTAACCAAGATCAGCAAGATTCACTTCAAGACCAAGGAAGAGAATCAGGCTGAGAACTTCCGCAAGATGCTGATCGCCATGGCCAATGACATCAGAGTGATTCTGGTGAAACTGGCTGACCGGCTGCATAATATGCGGACCCTGCAGTTTCAGCCTGACACCAAGCAGCGCTCCATCTCCCGCGAAACCATGGATATCTACGCCCCGATCGCCCACCGGTTGGGGATATCCTGGATCAAGACAGAACTTGAGGATCTATCGTTTCGTTATCTGCAGCCTGATGTCTATTTTGATCTGGCAACCAAGATCCAGCGCAAGAAGCAGGAACGGGAATCCTTTATCCATGATATTCAGGATACAATCCGTCAGAAGCTGGTTGAACATGAGATTGTTGGCGAAGTCTCCGGTCGTAGCAAGCACCTCTACTCAATTTACCGTAAGATGGAAAAGCGTAACGTTGAATTTGAGGAGATCTATGACCTGACCGCTCTGCGGATTCTGGTGGATGACATCAAGAGCTGCTATGAGGTGCTGGGGATCATCCATTCCTCCTGGCGGCCTATTCCCGGACGCTTTAAAGATTATATCGCCATGCCCAAGGGGAATATGTACCAGTCACTGCACACCACGGTGATCGGCCCCCATGGCGACCGGATGGAGGTGCAGATTCGCACCCATGAGATGCACCGGGTTGCCGAGGCCGGTATTGCAGCCCACTGGAAGTACAAGGAAGGCAAAGGTTACGATGAGAAAGAGGTCAAGCGCTTCGCCTGGTTGCGCCAGTTGCTGGAATGGCAGCAGGAGTTGCAGGATTCCCGCGAATTCATGGATTCAGTCAAAGTTGAACTGTTTCCTGAAGAGGTCTATGTCTTTACCCCTAAGGGAGATGTAAAAGGCTTCCCCAAAGGATCAACCCCCATAGACTTTGCCTATGCTGTGCATACTGATGTTGGCCACCGTTGTGTGGGTGGCAAGGTCAACGGCAAGTTGGTGCCGCTTAAACATGAGCTTCAAAATGGTGATATTGTTGAAGTCATTACCTCTCCCCACCATACTCCCAGCAAGGATTGGCTTAAAATTGTCCGTTCCTCCCGCGCCCGCAACAAGATCAGGTCCTGGATCAAGATTGAAGAACGCAAGCGTAGTATCGTGCTGGGACGTGAGATAGGTGAAAAGGAATTCCGTAAGTACTCTCTTAATCTGCAAAAGGTCATCAAGGGTGGAGAGTTTAAAAAGGTAGCCAACGAGTACGGCTTTAACAGTGAAGATGACCTGCTGGCAGCCATGGGCTATGGCAAGATCTCGGCTGGTCAGATACTAGCCAAGCTGATTCCTGAAGAGCGGATACAGGCTCGTCAGGAGCAGAAAGAATCACGCATCACCAGTGTGATCAACAAGTTGAAGGGACGTTCTTCCAGTGCGGTTGAGGTTGGCGGCATGGAGGATATCATGATCCGCTATGCCAAATGCTGTAACCCGCTGCCCGGAGACGATATTATCGGTTTCATCACCCGTGGGCAGGGGGTTGCCATTCATACCGCTGACTGTCCCTTTGCTGCCGAGAGCGATCCTGAACGTCGGATAGATGTGACCTGGGCCAAGGGCAAGAGTGCTGCCCTGCCGGTCAGGTTGCGTGTTTTTTGTATGGATGAAAAAGGTATTCTGGCCAACATGACCCTGGCTATTACCAATGCCGAAGCCAATATTGTCAGTGCCCAGATCAAGAGTACCGTTGATAAGCGGGGTGAGAATATCTTTGAGTTGAATGTAACCGACCTGGCCCACCTGAATAAGGTGGTAAATTCCTTGATGAAGGTGAAGGGGGTTATGAAGGTGGAGCGGGTAAAGAGCTAGGAGGGATGTATGAAAAGTATTGTAACTGACAAGGCGCCGGCAGCAATCGGACCGTATTCCCAAGCGGTTGTGGCAGGTGGGCTGTTATTCTGTTCAGGCCAGATCCCGCTTGATCCTGTTTCTGGTGAGCTGGTTGTTGGTACGGTTGAGCAGGAGACAGAGCGGGTAATGGAGAATCTGCGTGGTGTGCTTGAGGCCGCTGGTACTGATTTTGACCATCTGGTTAAGACAACTATTTATTTGACCGATATGGCTGATTTTGCGGCTGTGAATCAGATCTATGGTCAGTATTTTTCAGCAATCAAACCCGCACGTGCAACAGTAGCCGTTGCTGCTCTGCCCCGTGGAGCCCGGGTGGAAATTGAGGCTGTTGCAGAGTTGAAAAACTAAACAAGCCGTGTGCAAGCAAGTGCACACGGCTGTTTAAAGGGATGTTACCGGAAAGGCTACAGAGCCTTGGTAACGGAGCCGGAACGGATGCAGCGGGTACAAACCTTGATGGTCGATACACTTCCGTTGGCTGCCTTGGCCTTAACCTTCTGCAGGTTAGGGTACCAGGTGGTACGGGTCTTGTTGTTGGCATGGCTCACGTTGTTGCCGGTGCTGGGGCCTTTACCGCAAATTTCACATTTTCTGGACATGGATTCTTACCTCCCGTGCTAACTGAACAAATTCTTTTATCAGAATCAGTTCACAGGTGCAAGGAAAAATACCGATATGAAAATCTTTAAGGCCCTGCTGTCACTGTTTATGCTTGCCGTGTTGATTGTTACCGCACTTTTTATTGATTTTACCTACAAAACCTTTTCTGCACGTCCGCGTCAGGTGCAGGTTGATGCAATAGTGGTGCTTGCCGGTGGTAAGGGGCGGGTTGAGGAGGGGGTACGTCTTTTCAGGGAGCACCGTGGGAACTGGCTTTTTCTGGTGGGGGTTGACCCCACCGTAAGGAAATCGGATCTGTATCGTCCCAGGCAGGGTGATCCATCGGCTGACAAGGTTATCCTTGAAAAACTGTCACGCAATACTCTGGAGAACGCCATTTATGGCCGCGATATTCTGACAGAACATAAGGTTCGTTCAGTGTTGCTGATCACTTCCCGTTATCACTTGAAACGCTCAGCCATACTTTTTCGCAACGCCCTTCCCCCTGAAGTCGCTTTGTATCCCTATCCGGTTGACAGCAGTAATGTCAAGGAGGAGTGGTGGAATCATCTGGGTACCTTCCGGCTGTTGTTTTCAGAGTTCTATAAATATTGTATTTTTCGTGTCTTTTTTCTGTTCTCTCCAGGGGAGTTGCGACCGGTCAGCCTCTAGCTTTTTTTATCCAAACCTGCTACATAAAAACGTTGTCCTCTACACCTGAAAGGAATTCCCATGCGTTATATAAGTACTCGTGGCGGCATTGCGCCGGTACATTTTAAAGATGCCATTATGATGGGGTTGGCTGATGACGGCGGACTTTTACTTCCTGAGTCGATTCCTGCGTTTTCCATTGAGGAACTGGAGTCCTGGCGTTCTCTCAGCTATCCGCAACTCGCCTTTAACGTTATTTCTCGTTTTGTTGATGATATCCCGCCAGCTGATCTTAAAGGTTTGATTGAACGCTCCTATGCCACCTTCAGTCATCCAGAGGTAACTCCGGTGGTGCAGAAGGACGGGGTCTATATTCTGGAGCTGTTCCATGGTGTTACTCTGGCATTTAAAGATGTAGCCCTGCAGTTTCTGGGCAACCTGTTTGAGTATATCTTGCAAGAGCGGAATGAACGGCTGACCATTGTGGGAGCTACCTCCGGTGATACCGGCAGTGCCGCCATCCATGGTGTGCGTGGTAAGACTGGTATCAGCATTTTTATCCTGCATCCCCATGGCAAGACCTCGCCGGTTCAGGCACAGCAGATGACCTCGGTGCTGGATGAAAACGTCCACAACATTGCTGCTGATGGTACCTTTGATGACTGTCAGGATATTGTTAAAGAGTTGATGGGAGATCTCGCGTTTAAGCAGAAATACTCACTTGGGGCCGTTAACTCCATCAACTGGGCCCGGGTGTTGGCCCAGGTGGTCTATTACATCTATGCCTGGCTGCGGGTGTCTGAACAGGGGCAGAAGGTGGTCTTCTCGGTACCCACCGGTAACTTTGGCGATATCTTTGCCGGCTACATGGCGCAACAGATGGGGCTGCCGATTGAAAAGCTGCTGCTGGCGACCAATGAAAACAATATTCTGACCCGTTTTATCAATCAGGGTGATTACTCGGTTGGCAGCGTGGTGCAAACCCTCTCGCCTTCAATGGATATTCAGGTCGCTTCCAATTTTGAACGGTATCTTTACTATCTCTTTAATCAGGATGGAGGGCGGGTTTCAGCAGCCTTTACCCAGCTTAAGACAGAGGGTAAAATCAGCTTCAGCGACGAAGAGTTGCAACAGGTCCGTCAGGTTTTTTGCTCTGCGTCAGTAGGTCGTGAAGAAACTCTGACGACTATTGGGCGCTTCAAGCAGGAGACCGGTTACTTATTAGACCCTCACACAGCTGTCGGGGTCCGGGCAGCTCAGCAGTTGGAAACAGGTGCTACACCGGTGGTTTGTCTGGCCACTGCCCATCCGGCAAAGTTTGGGGATGCCGTGGTGGAAGCAACTGGCGAACCTGTGCCGGTACCTCCGGCCATTGCGCAACTGGAAGGATTACCAACCCGCTGTGTGCGGATGGCCGCTGATAGTGAGCAGGTTCGTAATTTCATCATAGCAACAGTGGGGTAATGAATCGTGCGAATTGAATGCCCTAAGTGCAAGGCAAGTGGAAATGTTAATGATCTGGAGATCCCTGATGACGGCATGATGCTTGCCTGTCCGCGTTGTCAGGAGAGTTTCCGCGTGGTAAAGCCACGAAAAAAAGCTACCTCTGCCTTTGCAACCAACACCTGTCCTTCCTGTGGGTATAGTACCTTCTGTGAAGAGGTTTTTGACGAATGTCCCCACTGTGGCGCAGATGTAAAAACTGCAGCAGAGCGCAAGCGTGAGGAAGCTGCCCGGAAAAGAGAACATGAGGTTCTGAATCGGAACTATCGTGCAGAGGCAGTGGCAGCAATGCCGCCGTTGCCTGCAGGCTCCAAATTCCCTGCTTCAGCGCCTGAGCCGGAAAAGCCGAAGTTAAATCTGGCCTCTTTTGCAGCCGGATTTGATCCTGTGGCTGCTGTTGGCTGGGGAGCTGCTGCGTGTGCAGTGTTGCTTATTGCTGTTGGCGGGTGGGGGGTGTTGGAGTATCAGGGGACTGATATTCAGGCACAGTTGTCGGCTCAGTCCGTTGAACCGGTGTCTGCCTGGCAGGTTTTTTGGGGATACGGGTTCCTGCCCTGGGTTGAGTTTCTTTTTGGTGTGGCTGTTCTGTGTGCTGCGTTTGGATTTCTGCAGCGCGCTGAGTGGGGAATGCCGAGACTGCAACAGGTTGTTACAGCCTCTCTGGTGTTGGTGCCGGTCTACGAGCTGGGACAGTACGGCGTCTGGATTGTAAAGTCGATCTCTCCACCCTGGTGGGCCTATCTTGTTGAGCTGTTAAGTGCTCTACTGGTCTCGGCCCTCGTGGTGGTGCCGTTGTATTTTTTGCTGCAATACCTGAAAGGAAATAATATTAAAAGTGCTTACCAGAAAACCTAGTCTGCGTTAGGCGTGCTGGCTGTTGTTGAGGCGCTGTCCGGCTTTTTACGCCGTGGACGGCGCTTCTTTTTTTCCGGCTCTGATGCTACAGGCTGCTGAGCCGCCGCCTTGCTAGCTTTTGGTTTGTGGCGTTGGCTGTGAGGTTGTTTGGTTGAAGCGAGCGGGGTGGGGGGGCGGTGCTTTGGCCGTTTGTAATCATGTATGAAAAGGTCGTCTTCAGCCCACTCAACAGGAACCTTGTGCTTGATATACTCTTCGATCGCCTCAAGGTAAAAGGCACCATCCTCATCAGCCAGGGAGATCGCCTTGCCTTCAGCACCAGCCCGGGCGGTCCGGCCGATACGGTGAACATAGTCTTCAGCGTCCTGGGGCAGGTCGTAATTGATGACGTGGGAGACACCGTCAATATGCAGGCCCCGTGAAGCAACATCCGTAGCAATCAGAATTGCCAGTTCTCCCCGTTTAAACTGTTCCAGAATATTCATCCGTTTGCGCTGATCAACATCACCTGAAATCACCCTGCAGGGAAATTCATTCGCATTCAGGCGGTCCTGTAGTCGTTCTGCCTCCCGTTTGGTGTTGACAAAGAGCATGGTTCGAGCCATCCCTTCACGTCGTAAAAGGCCTAGCAGCAACGGGAATTTTTCTTTGTTGGACACATGGTAGAGTAACTGCTCAACCCGCTCGGCAGTCATCTTTTCAGGTGTCACCGAGACCTTCTGAGGCACGTTCATGAACTCATAGGACAGTTCCATGACCCGTTGGTTCAGGGTCGCTGAAAACATCAGGTTCTGACGCTTGTCAAAGGGGGGAAGACGACGCAGGATGTAACGTAGATCAGGGATAAAGCCCATATCAAACATCCGGTCAGCCTCATCAATCACCAGCATCTCGATATGTTTCAGGGAGTAGACTTTCTGCTTCAGATAATCGATCAGGCGTCCCGGCGTGCCGATAACGACGTCAGCCCCGTCTTTCAGGGCATTTTTCTGTTTCATATAATCAACGCCACCGTAGATGGCCTGAATGTTGAAACCGCAGTGGCTGCCAAGCAGTTGTGCATCTTTTTCAATCTGCACCACCAGCTCTCTGGTTGGTGCCAGGATCAGTGCCCGTGGGCGAGGCAGGGTGTTGTCAGCTGCTTCTTCCTGTGAGGCGAGCAACTTGGTAAAGAGGGTAATCAGAAAGGCTGCAGTCTTGCCGGTGCCGGTCTGTGCCTGGCCGGCAACATCTTTGCCGCCTAAGGAGATGGGCAGGGTTTGAGCCTGAATAGGGGTACATTCGCTGAAACCTGCCTGGTTGATTCCCTGCAATACTTGATTGGGGAGCGAAAGTTCGCTGAATTTCATCGATTAGTTTCCATCTTGAAGCGTAAGGTATACTACCTTTAATCCTATACACCGGATTGTGCCTGCAGGCAACTTTATACGCGTTTAAGCCTGAAGATACGGCCAGAAATGCTTTGACAAAATAAGCCGCGCTTCAGTAGTATGTGAAAACTTTACGTAACGGATTGGACAGGCATGCAGGCTGCATTAGAACTGATAGGTGATGATCTTAAGCAGGTAGAGGAACAGTTCAGAAAAGATCTTGAATCTGATGTTCCGCTTATCCGTAAGGTAGGCGAGTATGTGCTTGCCAGTGGCGGCAAACGGATCCGGCCTGCCATGCTGCTTTTAGCGGCTCGACTGTGTAACTATCAAGGTACACAGGCCATCCCCCTGGCAAGTGTGGTTGAGTTTATCCATACTGCCACCCTGCTGCATGATGATGTTGTTGACAGTGCCACCCTGCGCCGTGGACTTGCCTCTGCCAATACCCTTTGGGGTAATGAGGCATCTGTTCTGATCGGTGACTTTCTTTTCTCGAAATCCTTCTCCCTGATGGTCAATGCCGGCAGCCTTGATGTGTTGCGGGTTATGTCCCGTGCCACCACGGTGATTGCCGAAGGTGAAGTGCTGCAACTACTCTACACCGGTGAGGTTGATCTTACCGAAGAGCAGTACATTGAAGTGGTGCGAGCCAAGACAGCGGTACTGCTGTCTGCTGCCTGCCAGTGTGGTGCCATTCTGGGTGGCGTTTCAGCGGACCAGGAACAGGCTCTTGCCGATTTTGGCATGGAACTGGGGATTGCCTTCCAGTTGATGGATGATATTCTTGACTATACTGCCTCTGAAGAGGAATTTGGTAAAAGCATCGGCCATGATCTTGAAGAAGGCAAACTGACGCTGCCGCTGATTCATGCGCTGCGTGGCTGTAATGATAAAGAGCGTGAAGCGGTAACGGCGATTATTGAAAAGGATGAGCTGACTCCTGAAGATTTTCGTCTGGTTTCCGGTCTGGTACAGAGCTATGGCGGTATTGAGTACACCGTCGAAAAAGCCCGTGGCTGCGTTGCAAACTGTGCCCGCCACCTCTCCTGTTTTTCCGATACTACCTGCAAACAAGCCCTACTGGATCTGGCAACCTATGTGGTGACCCGTAACCGTTAAGTCCCACCAGCCGGTTCCCGGTTTTGCTTAATATTCCGTTTTTGATTTTGGAGGCTACAGAGATGAAAAAGATACTGGTACTGCTGTGTTGTGCTGTTGCGCTTGTCGCTGGTTGCAGTAAAGAAAAATCTGATATGCCGGGCAAAGCTCCAGCAAAAAAGAGTCAGGCCCCGGAGATCAGTGTGGTTTCGCTGGATAATCAGCAACTGACACTGGCCTCCTTGAAGGGGAAGGTGGTATTGCTTAACTTCTGGGCCACCTGGTGTCCTCCCTGCCGTGAAGAGATCCCCTCCATGATGAAGTTGAACACGTTTATGGCAGGCAAGCCGTTTCAAATGGTCTGCGTTTCGGTTGATGAAGGTGGCAAAAAAGCAGTGGAAGAGTTCTTTAGGAATTCCGGTTTTTCATTGCCTGCTTATACTGATCCAAGCGGTCAGGTTGCCAAGACCTATGGTATTACCGGTGTTCCTGAGACCTTTGTGATTGATAAAAATGGCGTCATTGTTGAGAAGGTAATCGGTGGTAAGGATTGGAACAGCCCTGAAGTAATCGCCTTTCTCGAAGGATTAATGAAGTAACCAGATACTACCTATGGAAACTCAACATATCAGCTATATCGGAGCCTTTGTGGCAGGACTGCTTTCCTTCCTGTCCCCTTGCGTGTTGCCATTGATCCCCTCGTACATCACCTATATTACCGGACTTTCGTTCAGTGACCTGGATGCTGAGCATCCCAGCCATCTGGTGCGCAGAAAGACCATGCTGCATTCGCTGGCCTTTGTCAGTGGCTTTACCGTAGTCTTTGTCCTGCTTGGTGCTTCTGCAACCTATATTGGTTCTTTTTTGCAGCAGCATATGGAGCTGGTTCGTAAGCTTGGCGGTATCCTGATTATCGTCTTTGGTATTCATGTCACCGGCCTGGTACCACTGAGATGGTTGTTGGGTGAGAAGCGTGTCTCGCTGAAGCATAAACCTGCCGGTTTCCTGGGTAGCTTTCTGGTCGGACTGGCCTTTGCGGCTGGCTGGACCCCCTGTATCGGTCCAATCCTGGCCTCGATTCTGATGATTGCCGCAACAGAGGAAAAGGTTGCCCAAGGGATTGTGCTGTTGCTACTCTACTCTATCGGTCTGGGGATACCGTTTCTGCTTTCATCGCTTGCCCTGCATCGTTTTATTACCGTCTTTAATCGTTTTAAAAGACATATCCGGCTCTTTGAAATCATTACCGGATTCTTCCTGATGATTGTCGGTATCCTGATTTTTACCAACTGGCTGTCCGTATTATCCGGTTATGTCAATCTGCTGTTCATGAAAAACTGAGATGGTCAAGGCGCACCGCTCACAGCATTCGATTCAGCTGGCTGTCTCTCAGTTGGTGGTAACAGAAGCCTTTTATGCCGGTATTCTGGAACTGCCGATTCGTCGCTCTTTTTCAGCACCTGGTGCACCGGAACACCTGATTGTTGATATGGAAGGGATCTCGCTGATCTTTGTCGAGGAAGGTGATGTGATCAGGACCCATCCGATTCTTGAACATCGCTTCGGTATGTTTCCCAAAGGGGTTGGCCTGACACTGCATTTTGAAGTTCAGGATATTGAAGGGATCAGGGATGCCATTCTTGAAGAGGATATGGAAATTCTCTATCACCTGGAAGAAAAACCCTACGGTGTCAAGGAAATGTGGTGTTTTGATCCTGACGGCTACCTGATTGCCCTTGAGGAACCAACGGTACGACGTAGCAAGGCCGGTCGCTGAGAGCAACCGGCCTTGTGTTTGTCTGTGCTGAATTCTACTGCTGCTTCGTGTTATCGATGGTTTTTTTCTCCTCCCGGACCGGGGGAGTACAGCTGTCTGACATTCAGGTGGGGACTCCCATTCTTGGGAGCAGGTATTTGTTCACCACAAACCAGACAACCAGAATAATCAGCAACAAAATAATGTCTTTCATGTTACCCTCCAGCTGGTTATATACCATAGCAGTCAGAATTTTTGGATGTTTTTTATTACACTTTCATAGATACAGCCTAGGAGTAACTTGATATGCACTTTCCCGCAATTGATCCTGTTTTCCTGCGTTTGGGTCCGTTGCAGTTCCGCTGGTATGGACTGATGTATGTGATCGGTTTTTTAGCCAGCTACTTCCTGATCCGCAATGAAGCCCGACGCAGAAAACTCAGCATGGATAACGAGGCGGTGGCAGACTTTATTTTCTGCCTTGCCCTGGGCGTCGTACTGGGGGGGCGTCTGGGCTATGTACTGTTCTATGATCTTGGCTCGTACTTGAGCAACCCATTACGGATCTTTGCCATCTGGCAGGGGGGGATGTCCTTCCACGGTGGTCTGCTGGGGGTTGCGGTGGCAGGTCTCTGGTATGCCCGCCGCTTTCAGTTGCCCTACCTGCAGCTGGCTGATCTGGTTGCTCTGGCAACGCCGGTGGGGCTCGGTTTGGGGAGGATCGGTAATTTTATCAATGGTGAGCTGTTTGGTCGCCCCACCACCGTACCCTGGGGTATGATCTTTCCTGATGGAGGGCCATTACCTCGACATCCCTCACAGTTGTATGAAGCGTTATTGGAAGGGGTTGTGCTGTTCTTTCTGGTCCGTTTTCTTGCCCGTCGTTTTCAGGCCCCTGGCACTGCCATAGCTGCCTTCCTGGGTGGGTATGGGCTGTTCCGGTTTATTGTTGAACTGTTTCGCCAGCCGGATAGTCAGTTGGGGCTGTACTGGGGATTCTTCTCAATGGGCCAACTGCTCAGCCTGCCGCTTTTCCTGGCTGGTGGTATACTGCTGGTCTGGTTAAATTGGAAGAAGAAGCCTCAGGATGTTACGGTCTGATTGTAGCAAGCCATTGTTGTAACTGTTTTAACCCTTCATCAACCGTTATCTCTGGTTGATAGCCGAAATCTTTTTTTGCTGCCGAGATATCAAACCAGTGGGCCGTGGCCAGTTCCTTGGCCACAAAACGGGTCATGGGAGGTTCACCAGCCAGCTTAAACCATCCCCAAAGCTTTTCACAGATTGTTCCAATGGCATAGGCCGCTTTGGGTGAGATGCTCCCTTTAACCGGCGTTACACCACCTGCGGCCAGAATCCGGTTAACCATCTCCCAGAGCGGTAGCGGCTCACCATTACTGATAAAATAGGCCTTGCCAGCCACCACACTGCCCGGTTCCAGCTGGTTGGCTGCCTGCAGGTGCGCCCTGGCTGCATTGTCCACGTAGACCGTATCCACCAGACAGGGACGGTTGCCGATCCGCCGCAATCTGCCACTCTTTCCCTTGGCAATGATCCGTGGTACCAGATGGTTATCACCCGGCCCCCAGATCAGGTGGGGACGTAGTGACACGGTTGCAAGCTGTGGGCTGTTTGCCTGCAGCACCAGCTGTTCAGCCAGTGCCTTGGTCTGGGGATAAAAGGCCTCAAAGTGGTCAGGGTAGGGCAGGGACTCATCCCCTCCTTCGACATCATTGCCATCAAACACCACGCTGGGGGAACTGGTGTAGACCAGCCTTGTTATTTCATGAATCCTGCATGCCTCCAGTACGTTCTCAGTGCCGGTTACATTGGCCTGATAAAACGATTCATAGCTGCCCCAGATACCGGCCTTGGCAGCCACGTGAAAGATGATCTCGCAACCCTCTGCAGCTTTAATCACTGCGGTTTTGTCAGCAAGATCAGCCTGTACTTGCGCAACCCCCAAAGCAGCCAGTTCAGTATAGCTGGAACGTGAGATGCTGACCACCTGATCGCCCTGTTCACGCAACATGCGTACAATCACACCGCCTAGGAATCCACCGCCGCCGGTAACTAATATTTTCATGCCAGTTGTTCCGCAGCCCAGACGGCCAGTTTTTCTCGGAAGATCTTGGCGTTGTGGCGGATATCCACCGGAAAGGCAGGATGAAATAGGATCGTGCTGATTTCTTTGGTATGGGGATGGCTGGCGGCAATGCTCAACAGCTCAGACCGCACCTGTTCCTTACTTGCGTTGATCCCCTGTTCCAGTTCAATACAGGCCACCGGTTGCTGGCTGCCTTTGGGGCCGATACCAACCAGGGCGCTGCGATAGACTGCCGGATGGGTGTTAAAGACCGCTTCCACCGGGATGGTAAATAACGGGCCATGTAGAGATTCAACCCGGTGGGACTTGCGACCGCAGAACCAAAGTCTGCCGGTCCCATCCTGTCTGCCAAGATCGCCCATCCGGTGGAAGAAACCACCTTCAGGATCGCTGATTTTTGAAAGCTGATCTGCCTCTGGGCGTTGAAAATAGCCACGGGTCACCTGTGGCCCCTGCACCACAATCTCGCCAACCTGGCTAGGAGCAACACGCAGATCATCACTCCAGGCTGCAATCGGTTCATCGCTGATCCTGATTAACTCAACCCGAATACTGTCAACCGGCTTACCGATGCAGACCCCGCCGCCGTTTTCGGTGATAGAACGAGTCTCGCCAAGTATCTCACGGCTGCCAATGGAGCAGACCGGCAAAGACTCGGTGGCACCATAGGGGGTAAAGATTTCTACGCCCTTGGCAAGCATTTGTGAAAAACGCTCCAGCACCACAGCCGGAACCGGTGCTCCTGCTGAAATCACCCGCTTCAAGGTTGGCAGTGTAATGCCCTGCTCAGCGCCATAGCGGCTGACCCGGTTGATCAGGGCTGGTGAGCCGAACATGGTGGTGACCTTATAGTTGGTGATGGCAGAGATGATCTTTTGCGGATTAACTGAACCGGGCCGGGTAAAATCCATCTCCGGGATGACCGCAGTCATGCCCAGGGCTGGTGCAAACAGGGCAAACAGCGGAAAAGTGGGCAGATCAATCTCACCGGGCTGGATCTTGTAGACCTGCTTTAATGCCTCAACCTGGGCGCTGAAGTTGCCATGACTGTAGACCGCACCTTTGGGAGGTCCGGTGCTGCCACTGGTAAACAGGATGGCTGCCTGATCATCTTCAGCAGTGACTGCCATCTCAAATGCTTGGGCAGGGCTTTTTCGAATGAGTTTATTAAGGGTTATACCGCCCCAGAACAGGCGCGGGCCAACGGTGATGATGGTTTTAAGCGTCTGCTTTGCCCAACCGAACAGCAGACGGGCAACCTGCGCCTTGGGGATGCCGATAAAGGCGGTTGGTTGCGCTTCAGTCAGGCAGCTCTTGAGGTTTTTGATCCCCAGTCCTGGATCAATCAGCACCGGTATTGCTCCCACCTTGAACAGGGCAAAGGTCAGGGCAAAAAACTCCGGAGAAGGGGTAACCATCAGCACGGTACGGGTACCGCGGGTAATGCCGGAGCAGATTAAGCCATGGCAGATCCGGTCAGAAAGCTGGTCAAGCTCCTGAAAGGTCAGGCGCTGATTACCTTTGGGAAAGATGATTGCCGTGGTGTCCGGCTGCAGTTGCGCCATTCTGGGCAGGTGGGAGGCGATGTTGACCATGCTGCAATCGGTCATGTCCGATCCATAAACTCACTGATGATCGGCACCACCACGTCCTGCCGGTCTTCCAGGATATAGTGCCCTGCTTCTGGATAGTTGTGTAGTTCTGCAGCTGGGAAGCGTCGCTGCCATTCTGCCAGGAAATGGCGATCAAACACAAAATCAAGCTCACCCCAGAGAATTAGCATCGGCAGATTAGCAAACTGGTTGATGCCATCTGCCACGCTGCAGATCAGGTCATAGTTGCGATCTCCGGGCTGCAGCGGGATGTCCTGCACAAAACGCAGGGTGGCGATCCGGTTCTGCCAGGAGTCGTATGGCAGTTGGTAAAGCGCCCGCAACTCCGCAGACATCGGGTTTTCTTTGCAGCCCACCCAGGCAGCGCCACGGCTGAAGGCATTGAAGCCCCGCACCAGCAGGGTGCCCAGCCAGGTGTCACGGCAGATCCTCAGGCCCAGGGGAAACGGCTTGGCCTTGGGCAATGGAAAGGCGCCGGTGTTCAGGATCACCAGACGGCTGATCCGTTCCGGGTGGCGCACCGCATAGGTCATGCCGATCATGCCGCCCCAGTCATGCACCACCAGGGTGATCTTCTCGTTCAGTTGCAGGTTGTCCAGCAACTGCTCCAGATCATCCACCCGTTGGGGCAGGGTGTAGTCGTAGCGATCATCCCCCGGTTTGTCAGACAGGCCGCAGCCGATATGATCCGGTACAATGCAACGGAAGCGGTTAGAGAGCTCTTTCACCAGATTGCGGAAGTAGAATGACCAGGATGGGTTGCCGTGCAGCATCACCACCGTCGGGCCCTGGCCTTCATCCAGGTAGTGGTACTTCTGGCCGTTCAGGTCAAGGTAGTTGCTTTTAAAGGGATATTCCTTTGCCAGATTTGCGTTTATCACCATTCAATCCCCAGCATCATGCAGTTCAGTCCACTCCCTATTCCAAGAAAAGCAACCCGATCCCCTGGTAACAGGATATCCCGTTCAACCGCCAACGCTGCGGTCAGCGGCAGGGAGACCGTGCCCATGTTCCCCAAGAATTCATAGGTCGTAAAGTCTTTGTCAGCAGGTATGCCTAATGTTTTTAAAATCATGCTCTGGTGGGCTGAACCGACCTGGTGGCAGATCACCCGGTCAACCTGCTCTGCTTTCCAGCCCACATGGGGCAGAAACGCCTCCCAGGTGCGACGACCCAGTTCCACACCATGGTTCATGACATTGACCCCGTCAGTGGCCATGGACTGCTGATAACCACCCTTGCCATCCGGCCCCACACCCCACAGGCAGAGGTTGTGGTGCTGCGGAGCTGCCTTGGTGATGCCGCCCAGCAGTCGGTGGGGGGTGTTGCTGCCAAATGAACCGTCAGTCAGCAGTACTGCCACAGCGCCGGAGCCACCGGTCAGGGTGGCAAGAGAATGGGCAAAATGCTGCATGTTGCGCTCTTCCAGCATCCTGGCAATCATCACCTCATTGATCTCGCGGGCTGATTCACAGGAAACCACCAGACCGGCCCTGATCTGGCCCAGCTCGATCCGGTTGGCCATGTCCAGGATGCCGTTCAGGACCCCCAGACAGGCGTTGGAAAGGTCAAAGATCGCCACGTCACCGCTGATCCCCAGGCCGTCGGCCACCCGGCAGGCGGTGGCAGGCTCAAACTGTTCACGACAGACACCGGTGTAGACCAGGGCGCCGATCTCGCTGGCAGCAATACCGGAGCTGAGCAGTGCCTTGCGGGCAGCCATGATGGCGCCATGGGAAAGCGGGTAGCCCGGCTCCCACCAGCGCCGTTCACGGATACCGGTCAAGGCCTGCAACTGGCCCGGTGCAATCCGCAGTTCGCGGTAGAGCGGCTCCAGCCGTGCCTCAAGATCACTGCTGGAAACCACCACCGGCGCCAGTTCGTATTCCAGCGCCTCAATTACTACCTTTTGATACTTCATCGTATGGATTCCATTCTCACGGTAAAATCAATCATCTGATAGATCAGCTTGCCATCCACGGCCAGGAAGCCGCTGGCAGTCATCAGCTGCTGCTGATCATCCACTGCAGTGATCCAGGCAGTGACCTTGACCTGCTTGTTAGACGGCACCACCTGGCCACGGTAGAGCCAACGGTGTTTCTGCTGCAGGGCCACGCTGGAGATAATCGTGCCTTCCTGCCAGCCCCAGCGTTCAACAGCTGCAAATTTCAGCAACTGCTGGAATGACTCCAGCCCCAGGGAACCGGGAGTCACCGGGTCTTCATAGAAGTGTGCCTTAAAGAACCATTCATCAGGATCAACCTGCTTGATCCCCTGCAGGTAACCCAGTCCGGCCGGACCACCATCGGCAATGTACAGCTCGATCCGGTCGATCATCCGTAACTGTTTGTCCGGGAACGGGGTGTTGGTTGGATAGTCAAGGCTGCGGCCACGGGCAGTCTCCGCCTCTGACGGCTGATAGGGCCGGGCATCGCGGATACCGACCTGCTGCGCCAGTGCTTCTTTGGAGAAAAACCCGAACATGGTCTGACCTTCGTAGATCAGACCCAGGCTGTCAGACACACTGAAGTCAAACTCCTGGATGATCATGCCGCCGCTGGTGGCCACCTTGGTCATGGTGGCACAGCAGGTCAGGGTGCCGCTATCCGGGGTCACCGGGCGGTGCTGGATGGCACTGCCGCCCAGGTTGCGGAACGAGATGTCATTGGGGGTGGTCAGGGCAGAGCCAACATAGGCTGCCAGCCAGCCGCAGGGCTGCAGGGCAGCCTCCAAGAGTACGCAGAACGGCATGCGGGGCTGACGTTCCACCCCAAAGAACCAGGCATCAGACGGCAGGTCATACTGGGCCTCGGCTGCTGCTCCGGCCTTCATCTGCCACGGTTCACCCGTAACTGAGGTTACCCGGTCCATGAACTGGAACGGCGGTCCGGGCAGACGGGCGATCTTGCGCTGCCGGTCAAAGACCTGGTAGCGGTCGCCGAATCCTTCAGACGGCTTGCCGTTGCTGTAAGCCAGAATCTGTTTCTTTGTATAGATAGCTGGTTTGATATAACTGACCGGGCTGCTGTTACGTCCCTGCCAGAGCTGTTCAAGTTGCTGTCTGGTGGTTCCGGTCAGACGGGCCGACATGCTGGTAATCTCCACAATCGGCTTGCCATCGGCATACATCAGGGCATCCACAATCACATACGGTTCCGGGCGATAACCGATCTCACGGATGGTTACCTCATAGGTCACCACCCTGGTTGTCTCCAGTACCTGGCCACGGCAGCAGAGCTTGCTGGCCACCCCGGGCACCGGTTCCCAGACCGCACTGTTTGCCTCAGCCACCCAGCCGATCCGCAGCAGCAGAATCCGCAGGGTATGCATGCAGCATTCATACATCAGGGTGCCGGGCATGACCCGGTCATCCACAAAGTGACAGGTGATGAACCAGTCATCCGGGTGAATATCCGCCTCAGCCCGGATCATCCCCTGACCGTAGCGACCACCATGGGGGATGATCTCATTGACCCGGTGTACCAGCCGCATCCTGTTGCCCGGGATGGTCAGAGGCTGTTTGATGCCTAGACCGTTGAACAAAGGACCAAAGCAGCCGGCCAGGTCACCCTGACGCAGTTTATCCAGCTGCTCAGCCGTGAACCCTTCCCGCTTCAGGGGTACCAGATCCTGCCAGTCAGCCGGTCTGATCCCGGTTGTGGGGCGCGGGTCAACCAGCGGTCTGACAATCCCTTTGCCGGCCTCAAGGGCGGCGGATGAGAAGAACCCGGCGCAGCCGTCCCGCATGGAGAGCAGCGGTTCACCAGCCACGGTTGCCTCAAAGAAGAAACGGAACAGCCAGGTATCTCCCTGACGGAAAAACCGTTCAATCCGGATGTCATAGTTGATGGTCTCACCAGGGCCGGGCAGACTGCGGTGGAAGGTTACCACTGCATCCAGCAGGCGATAGACCGCCAGCCCCCTGGTGATGAAGTCAATCCCCAGATACCCGGACAGGAACAGGTCGGCCTGACCTGCCTCCACCGCAATACAGGTCGGTATCCGGCCACCATCCAGATACCAGGCATGGGGGAAGATATCATGCTCGGTGATCACCCGGCCATTGGTCATGGAGCGCGGCTCACCCTCAACCCTGATAATCCGGTCCACCAGCATCAGCGGTTCATCCGGCAGGCGCACCCGGGTGGGGAAGCTATCCACCTCGGCAAACTGCGGCCCCAGCATCTTTGCCACTGAGCCGATGGCGAACTCCATACACATTTCACGGTTAAAGGCAACCCCCCAACCCCCCTTATCAGGGGGGCTTAAAGGCTTTTCCCCTCCCCTGACAAGGGGAGGTTGGGAGGGGTTTGCGGGCTGGAGTGGGTTTAGCTCTGCATCGTCACCCAATACCTGTTGCAGGCTGGCCTGGAGCGCCAGGGCCTGTGCCATGGATTGGGTCAGGCTGTTGCTGAGGGTAAGGAACGCCTCATGGGCTGCAATCTGGGCGGCCTGGGCCTGACTGAACTCCTGCAGCAGGGTATCATAGTTAGAGGAAGAAATCCCCCATCCATCCTTGTCAGGGGGGCTAGAAACAGGTTTTACTCCCTCCCTGACAAGGGAGGGCTGGGGAGGGTTAAAGGGGGTTGATTCTGTACGGATTGTTGCCGACGGCAGCGTCGGTATTGTAAACGGTTTACCACCGACCACCAGCCGGACCTGTGGGCTGTTACTTGTGACCTGGGTTGCAAGGGGCTCAGCCATGCAGAGTGGCGACAGATCCAGCGGCACCCGCTCGGCAATCAGGCTGGCCAGTAGACGCAGCAGGGTCAGGATCTGATCCTGTCCGTTGAAACAGGCGGAACGGGCCAGGTGCGGACGGCCTTCAAGAATCCGGCTGATCATCCTGCTGCAGGAGTTGCCGGGCCCCATTTCAAGGAACAGGCGCACACCATCGCGGTAGGCAGCCTCAATGGTGGCCGGATAGTCAATCCCGTGCAATGCCTGATCCAGGATCGCTGCGGCGCAGTTTTCCTGGGTCGGCTCAAAACGGTCACCTTTGGCACCACTGTAGAAGGTTACCCCCTGGGGCGGGTTGGTGGTAAACAGGTGCAGATCATGGTACGGGGTTGCCACCGGTTGGGCCACCTCGCAATGTACGGTGGTCACGCCGTAGAGCGGGAAAAAGTGGCAGCCCAGGCGGCCGACCAGCTCGGTAACTGCAGCGCTGTCACCACCCACCACACATTCATCAGGGGTGTTGATGATCAGCAGATAGACCCGTGACAATGTGTTGATCTCTGCGCGTACCTGATCAGCCGGGGCCATCACAACCCCCAGGCTCCAGTTGACCTGCTGGTCATCCGCCAGCCCCCAGGCGGTCCGGGCGGCACGGCACTCGCCGGCCAGGTCATGGGTAAACAGGGTTGATTCCTGCATCCTGCTGTACATCAGATCACGATCCACCCAGGTGCGGGTGGAGAACAGGGCGGCTGATTCACCCAGGCTGTAGCCGATCACACTGCTAGGGCTGATGCCGAAGCTGCGTACCAGGTCACTGACCCCGCAGCCGGTAGCCACCTGGCCAAAGATCACGGCACGGTGGTTGTCATTAAGCTGCTCCTGCGGCGTGTCCGCCCAGAATAGATCCGGCTGGAACTGGTCTTTCAACCGGTGGTTCTCTTGATCCTGTTGACGCAGCACCTCAGGCCAGCAGCAGAACAGGTCCCTGGCCATGGCAGGGTAATGATTGCCGGAGCCGGGGAATACAAAGGCGATCTGTCCCTGACTGGCCAGCGGTTCTCTGCTGTAGAACAGCCGATCCCGCAGGGAAGGAGGTATCTCAACAGACTCAGTATCCTGCTGCAGGGTCTGTCTGCCCTGTTCAATCAGGTGCTCAAGCTGGTCTGCATCAGCTGCCACCAGTGCCATCCCTTGCGGTTGTACTGACTGCAGGGTGATTCTGCTGCAGTATTCAGATGCCAGCCCTGCCAGCTCCTGTCTGCTGCCGGCAGTGGCGCGACAGCGCTGCTGCAACAGGTCCAGCTCGGCTGACAACTCTGCACTGCTGTTGGCAACCAGCGGAAAGAGCAGTTCCTGACATGGTCCCAAGGGCGCATGTTGCCTGGCTGCATCTGCAGCAGGCTGCTGATCCCACCCTTCCAGCACCACATGGCTGCAGGAACCATCAATACCGCAGACCGACACACCGGCCCGGCGTGGTCCCTCTTCCCGGTTGCGCAGCCAGTAACGGGGGGTGGTCACCAGTTGCAGCGGCCCCTTGGACAGTTCCGGGCAGGTTGTTTCAGTGCCGCTGCTGGCCGGGATGATCTCCTGGTACAGGGCAAGACAGCCTCTAAGCAGTGATGCCAGACCTGATACGGCCCCGGTATGGCCGATGGCCCCCTTGACACTGCCCACCACTGTTACATCAGCTGTAGTGTCAGCAAAGAAATGGTTCAGTGCCTCTGCCTCAAGCCGGTCCTGCTCTGGACTGGCATCAGTCGTGGCCTCAAGCAGGCTCACGATTGCCGGAGCACTACCGCTATCCTGATAGGCACGCTGCAGAGCATTAGAGTAAGCAGTATCCAAAGCACCGTTACTGGAACCGATACCACGGATCACGGCATAGATCCGGTTATTGTCAGCCTCTGCATCGGAAAGCCGTTTCAACACAAAGGCACAGGCCCCTTCACCAATCACCGTGCCATCAGCTGCGCAATCAAAGGGGCGACACTGGCCGGTGGCTGAAAAAGGGCGTACTGCATGCTGGCCCAGCACTGCCCGCAGATCACCGGCCAGATCAACCGCACCCACCACGGCCTGATCCAGCTCACGCTGCTGCAGCATCCTGACTGCGGTTTCCAGGGCACGGATGCCGGAACTTTCTTCACTGGAAAGGGTAAAGCTGGGGCCGCCGATCTTGAACTCCCGCGCTATCCTGCTGGCCACAATGTTGCCTAGGCTGCCCATGGTCCGGTTGGCGTTCAGGGCTGGGCTGATGCTGTCCCGTAACTTGCCAGTCCAGTCGTTCAACTCAGCTTCAGTCAGTTTCCGTCCCAGCCGGTCTGCCCAGATCCTGGCCTGCTGCTGCATGGGCCAGCGCAGGGAAAATCCGGTGCTGTTCAGGTCAAAGGCGATCCCGATCATCACCCCGGTTTTGGGGTTGTCCTGTTTGTCCAGACCTGCATCCTGCAAGGCATTGGCAGCGGTCTGCAGCATCAGCAACTGCTGGGGCTGCATCTCTTCCATCTCTTTGGGGGGGATGCGGAAACGGTTGCTGCCAACCCTGACCTGATCCATGAACCAGCCGGTAAACGGTATCTGATCAAGCCCCTGCTGTTTGAACCAGGCCCGTTGTTCAACACCCCACCAGCGCTTGTTTGGACGGGTCGGGGCCACAGCGTTGCTGCTGCCTCCCAGCACCCGTTGCTGCACTGCCTGCAGCCCCTGCCAGGGACCAAAGGAGGCATCCATGCCAACAATGGCAATCGGTTCTGAAGTTGGTGGCGGTTGTAGGGGCGTATGGCCATACGCCCCTGCAGAAGGCATATATTCTTCCACCAGCAGGTGAGCATTGATGCCGCCAAAGCCAAAGGCGCTGACTGCAGCACGGCGGGGAATGGTGTTGCCGCGGCGCTGCCACGGCTCTGCCCGGGTCAGCACCTTGAACGGGCTTTGCTCCAGTTGCATACCGGGCTGTGGGGAGCTGAAATTGGCAGTGGGGGGCAGGGTCGCATGCTGCATGGCCAGCAGTACCTTGGTCAGGGCTGCTGCCCCGGCAGCGGTCAGCAGGTGGCCGATGTTGGACTTGACCGAGCCGATGACACAGCTCTGACGAGTCTCACTACCCTGCCAGAGTTCCTTCAGGCTTGCCACTTCAACCGCATCACCAACCGGGGTGCCGGTGGCATGGCATTCAATCAGGTCAACATCCTGTGGTTCCCAGCCGGCCCGCTGATAGGCCGCCCGCATGGCGCGCAACTGTCCCTCTGACATCGGTGCCAGCAGGCTGCCGCCCACGTCATTGGAAAGACCCACCGCCCGGATAATACCGTAGATCCTGTCACCACTGGCCACGGCATCGCTGGTCCGCTTCAGTACAAAGATACCGGCCCCTTCGCCGGTTAAGAGGCCATCGCCAGCAGCATCAAAGGGTGAACAGATACCGCGCTTTGACAGGGCACGCAGCTGGCTGAAACCCATCTGGGTATAGAGCGGGTCAGGCCGGGAAAGACCGCCGGTCAGCATGGCATCAGCGCGGCCTGAGAGCAGTTCATCCATGGCCAGCTTGATGGCATACAGAGAAGAGGCACAGGCGGCATCAAGGGTGTTGGTGACCCCGCCCAGCCCAAGTTGTTGAGCAAGTACGCCAGCGGGCAGACCGGCCAGATAGCGGTTAAGCGGAGAGGTGGGAATTGGATCGGATGCCTGTCCGACAACCTGTTCTTCAAAGCTGCGGCCAAGCCAGTTGCGGGCCAGCAAAGAAGAGGTCTCGGACGGCAGGGCCAGGTTGCCGATGATTACCCCGACCCGGGAACGGTCAAGGTCTGCGGTCTGGCAGTCGCTAAAGGCCTTTCTGCCTGCGCTGACCAGGACATGAAACAGGGGATCAAGGCCATCCAGCTCAGGCAACTGCGGGGTCTGGTCCAGAAAACAGCCACGGGTGGTATAGAGGTGATCCTGCTTGCCCACCTCCGGATCAAAGATCTCTTCCGGGGTAACCTGCCAGCGTCCTGCAGGCACTTCACGGACAGCACTGCGCCCGCTGCGGATCAGCTCCCAGTACTGGGCAAGATCCGGGGCATCAGGAAAGAGCGCGCCGATCCCGACTATGGCAACCGTGCTGCTGTAATCCTGCATCAGGCCGCTACCA